>Ga0326728_10006283_pt1 | contig 32151 bp, 39 predicted proteins | sample MB3enrmetagenome_FD_207602 | JGI IMG/M metagenome (GOLD analysis project Ga0326728, IMG submission 207602) | Lab enriched peat soil microbial communities from McLean, Ithaca, NY, United States - MB31MN | ecosystem: Environmental > Terrestrial > Soil > Wetlands > Peat | place: USA: New York... | reverse complement strand
CCCAGCACCGCCCGGGCCTGAACGCGTTGTTATGTGGCCTTTCCAAACAAGATTTCCAGTCGCTGCAAGCATTTGCGAGCACCGAGCACAAAACGATCAGGGGCACATAACGCGCATTTGCACCCCAGTGGAAATACTGACCCGTCCCATGCCGATGAGCGCATCACGCAGCGCCTGAAAGACGCGTTGGCTCTGGTCGATATCCGGCTTTTAGATCACATCGTGACAGCGGGTGGCTCTTGTACGAGCTTTGCAGAGCGTGGGCTGCTCTAGCCCTCGAGGGCCATGCGGATGCACCGCATGGCCTTTTTTCCATTGGATGGACTCTCGGCACCGACCCGGCGGCGGTGTTGAGATGAGTGATCAAGTGGATGCCGCCCCAGCGATAAGGGGCGGGCCCACCGCCCTCCCCTGCTGCGTTTCCTTGCGGCCTCACGATTGAACGGCGTTGGCGTCGACTCATAGACGCGCGGCGGATGCGACGGGCACCGGTTGAGTGGCTGCACACCCTTGCCGTTCTCGGACTCAACGGCGCTCGATTCCAATCGCCAGAACCACCTTCGAGCATACCCGGCGACAATCCGTGATCACGAGCCGGTGGTGACGGCGCGGTTCTCCGCTCATGCCGTGCCCTCCCGGTGAGGTTTCGAATCCGCCTGCGATAGTCCGAGGAACCTTAGTCTCGCGCGGGGCGCCTGCCAGGTGCTTTCGCGGCATAAACGACTCCACGCCACCGGACGTGGTGGTGATTACCACGCCGGCGTCGCTGCGCATTTATTCCACGACACCTGGGCACGCGCCCCTGGCCGCTCGACGTTGCCGGTCCTCGCCGCATAAGCGGTATTCGAAACTTAACTTCACAGGAGTTCATATCATGAGCAAGAACCAACCCGTCGCCCCCGCTGCCCGCCGTTTCGACGTCTTCGTCGTCGAGGACTACGTCAAGGATGGTGAGGAGAAGGCGAATTGGATTCGCATTGGCGTCGCGTTCGAGAACAAGGATGGCAAGGGCTTTAACGTGCAGCTCACGGCGTTGCCGGTCGGCGGCAAATTGGTGATGCGCGCCCACGAGTCGAAACCAGACGCCTAATCAATGTCCACTTTCGTCGGGGTCGCAAGGCCCCGATTTTTATTGTCGGGCGGTGAGAAACATGGGCCATGATTACCCACATAGGTAGATACCGAAGTTCAAGCGCCGGCGGCAGCTTCTCGACCCGGCGCTGCCCCGCGCGTGATGAGCGAAGCCTCACACGTTGGATGGCGGATCGTTGTCGGTGTACTCGCAACGCAATGCGCGGAGCTTCGCACGAACTTCCTCAATCGTGAAGGTCTCGACAGGTTCCTTCAATGCATCGTTGATCATTGCACCGAGAAGGTCGCGGCGGGCTTCCGGATGACGATCGAGCTCTCGCAGATCCTGAAAGGCGAGGTACGCGGCTTCTGTGGCATCGGTGTACACGCCGTCGGCAATTTTCTTCCGCAGCCAATCGGCCAGAGACTCGGGTAAAAACACTTCAAACGTCATGCCACGGGCTCGACTGTTGGCCCGAATCCGCGCGCGCTGTTGGACGGACAATGCCTCGGGTGCGTGATCGTCGGCGGCAGCGCTATGAGGCGCGGGGATCCGCTTGTGGTCTTCAATGATCGATGCCATCCAGGCGTGGAATTCGCCTCGGGCGTTCTCAATCGCTTGCTCTTGCGTCGCACCTTTCGCGACGCAGCCGGGAAGATCGGGAAATGTGATGACATAGCCCTCCCCTTCTCCCGGCGGCAACGGGGCTAGATGAAAGGGATACTCATCGAACGTCGGATTTGGGCTCATGACCTGGAATCTCCCCCTCGGGACCCGCTATTCAACAATGCCCAGCACTTTGAGCATGTCGCGGGCGGTTACGATATGGGTGTTGCCATGTCGTTGAAGCGCGAGCACATGCCGCTTATCACCGGTCACCAGATAGTTTGCCGCACCGGCCGCGGCCATTGCCAATAAGAAGTTGTCGCCCGGATCGGGCGAGCGATTCACGGTCGGCAGCGCCTCCAACACCGCCTCGGAGGTCCGCAGTTGGTTGTAGAGCGTGCCGGCGGCACCAGGTTCAATCAAGGGCTTGACTCGAGCATAGCGGGTGACCCGCCGAAATTCCTCAAGCTGCTCGTGACTCGTGACCAGCACGAAACAGCCGTCTTTCCAAGCGGAATACAATCGATCCGTCGCTCCCACGCGGGAGATCAGCGCGCTGACCAGAATGTTGGTATCGAGCACCACGCGCATTAGGTGCGCGTGCCAAATCGCTCCGCGCGAACCGCCGTGAGGGCTTCGTCGATGGCCGCCTCGATCTCTTCGGGGGACACGTTCGCGTTACGGGCCTTCACGTCCTCCACCGTTTGGTGGAACACGCGCCAACGCACCGCCTCTTCAATGAATTTGGAGAGGTCGCCCTTTTTCAGGCCCTTCTGAGCCAAGTGGCTGCGCAGTGACCGGTCGGTCGACTTCGACACTTTGACGCTCCACCGAACCGCATCGTCTTTCATAGACATTCCATATACGCTTATGTGCTTAAACGCTTATACATATATCAACCATTTACTTCAATGGTTACTGTATGTATTCCATATTAGAGGCACCAGGCGAGGCGGCTTGGCCGCCTTCGAGCTGTGTTCTCGACGGCACCTCTGGCCAGCAACTACCTCGTGCCTCGCGCCCATCGGGACGGCCCGCATGGCCTACGATCTTGTCGATCGATTCCCGGACTCGACAGCGGTGCCAGGATAAAGAGGCGAACGTCGCCACGAGGCCGACAGGCAGATCAGCGGCTCCTCTACGGGTTGTTGGCGAAGGCGCCAAATCCTACATTCGTGCTGTAAGGGCCGCGATTTTGTTGTCGTGCTCATTACGTATAAGTGCGGATTACAACCTTCTCAACCCCTCGAGAGACCCTTACCGCGCAGCACCAGTGGTGACTTCACGCTGCGGTTTAGCGTTTCGTTGAAAAACGCTCGCGCAACTCGCCTTGCACCTCGTCGATGCCGTGAACTCGCCCGGCCTCGGCGTCAGCGACGCCACGAGCAACGGCGGAATCGAGAGCGGTCAGGCGCAGATCGCGCTCCAGCCAACCCCGTAGAGCTTCTCGGATCACTTCGCTGTCGGATCCGTAAGCGCCGCTACTGACTTTTCCCAAATCATCCGCGCCATTTCTGGCGGCAGCGTAATTGACAATTCTTCAGCGCCTTGGCATTCCATGGGTCCCGGGCCACCCGGAGGATTTTATCCTCCTCAGCGCTACAACCCGCCCGGGACAGAGAAAGCCCGCTCATCGCGCGCGTGACTTCAAGGCTCCGATCTTTTCACCCGAGAAGGCGCCGCGATGCGGGATGGTCAACGTCGGAGGATGATTGAGGGTCGTTACTCGCGACGCACGAGCCGAGAATCGAGCGGGAATGGCATCACGGCAAGACGCTTAATGCGCGCGGCATCGGCATGGCGGGGATTGATGAGCATGTTATAGGTCTCCGGTACCAGCACGGAGCGAACGACCAATAGCGCGGAATTGCCTTCTCTCAGCCAGCGATCTCCCCAAGCTCGCGTGACGGCGGTTCGTCGGGACCAGTCAGTCGGCAGCGCCGCCTCATCGACGGTTTGCCGGGACAATTCATCGGGTATCTCGACCTTAATAAAGCGGTGATGGGCGAGCGCCTCGGGCTCGCGCACCTGGCTGTGCACGAGAATCTCGAGTACCGCGGTCGCCGGATTCGGCGCGCAGTAAAGAATCTCCCTGCCCCGCGTGTGCCAGCGCGCCGACGCCAGCAAGCCCCCTCGCCCGTCCAGTGAATCGTGCTGCGAAAAACGCCAGACGATCACTGTTAAGCGAACATGCCGTGTTCGATACCGACCAAGAGTTCCTCAACCGCGAGCGCACCGGACTCCGTCAGCAGCGCCTGCATGGGTGTCCGGTCCCCTAACGCGGAGTTCGCGCTCCGCAGCCACTCGGCCGCATAGTCCGGTTTCCCGCCGAAAACCTGCTGCGCGCGCGCGGCGACGCGCGCCACGCGCACCGTCTTGTCGGCTTCTTCGCGCGACAGCAATTGACCGGATGTTTCCCGTCGGTTTAAGGTCCGGCGCGGTGCAATAAGCTCAAACGTCTCGGCGTCGGTGAGACCCACCCGCGACCGCAGGCTCTGCACGGACGCGACGCCCAAGCCCTTCTCCAAGCGCTCGATGAGATCGACTTCCGAGTGAACCGCAGACTTCAGTCCCAGCAGCGCACCGATGCGCGCGTAGAGCGACTCCTCGGGAACTTCAGCGGCGGCCGGCCGATCAAGGGTGGCGGTGCTCATCGTGAACCTCTATGGCGGATGCGCAAATTATATGCGCAAATGGCCACGGGAGCAATCATCGATGACCGCCTCGATCTCTTCGGGGGACACGTTCGCGTTACGGGCCTTCACGTCCTCCACCGTTTGGTGGAACACGCGCCAACGCACAGCCTCTTCAATGAATTTGGAGAGGTCGCCCTTTTTCAGGCCCTTCTGAGCCAAGTGGCTCCGCAGTGACCGGTCGGTCGACTTAGACACTTTGATGGACCTCACCAGCGGAATGATGATGCACTTATACGTCCGCTACTCCTCCGTGGCCGCTCGAATCGCCTCCACAATCGTATCCCGCGACTTCACGTCGGCGACATCAATTACGACGCGCGCAGCACCACTCGCCTTCTGGTGCAGTTGCACGTGCACAAACCTCGTCCGCAATACTTCGCTCACCACCGATAATTCAGGGGGCTTTCGAACCGCCTTCCCCGACCCTTTTTGGGCCTTGCGCACGAGATTTTCGGTCTCCCGCACTGAGTAACCCCGGTCCGCCACCAACTGCCCCAGCCGTACCCGCTCCGCATCGTCCTCGAGTCCCAAGAGCGCGCGCGCATGCCCCATGCTTAAGGCCTTCGAGTCAATAAGCTCCACCACTTCGGCCGGCAGATCGAGCAGTCGAATGAGATTCGACACCGCCGCGCGGGAGCGCCCGACGGCATCGGCCGCTTCCTGGTGCGTCAGCGAGAACTCCGCGATCAGCCGCTGCAGTGCCCTCGCCTCTTCTGCCGGCGTCAACTCCTCGCGCTGGATGTTCTCGATCAGCGCCACCGCCACGGCCTGGGAGTCCGACAGCTCCCGGATGACCACCGGGATCTCCGTGAGGCCGGCGAGCTTCGCCGCTTGCCAGCGGCGCTCGCCAGCCACGATCTCGTGCTGAGGCGCCCCAGCGGCCGCCCCTGGCACTCGCCGCACCACAATCGGCTGAATGACCCCATTCGCCTTGATCGACGCCGCCAATTCTTCGAGCGGCTGCTGCTGGATTGACTTTCGTGGTTGTGACGCTCCCCTCCGAATGGCAGCTATCGGTAGCGTCCCGCCGTTCGCGCCCCGAGCGGCCGCCGGCCGCGTCTGCGCCCCCAACAGTGCCTCCAACCCCCGCCCCAAACCCCTAGATTCACGCGTCATGAGCACCCCCTCCGCGTTGGCGCTGCCACAGCATTCAGTACTCCGGCATCTGCGACAGCAAGGTTCCCAGTGCCTTCAACAGCTCGCCGGCGCGTGTCGAGGCGATGTCATAGACGCGCCGATGGTCAAGCGTCGCATAACCGTGGGCCAACACGTTACGGAATGCCACGACTAGATCGCCGTCCGGAATTTTGGCGAATACGGTGGCATCGAGCTTCCGCAATTGGCCTAACGCATCCCCGGCGATCTCCAATTGGCGCTCGACAGCGGACTGGCACATCTCATCGTCGAGATATTCGCGGAGGGACCTGTTCCCCAGGAATTGCGGCACGCGCCTCAGCGCGAGCAGTGCGGTCTCCAAGAAAACGTCAGCTTGCGGCGGCATAGATTGGCACCTTCGTGCGTTCGATGATGCGCCTCAAGCGTGTGTTGGGCATCGCCTCGATTTCCACCAAATCGACGGGCCGCGCCAGCAGTTCCTCGAATTCCTTCTTAAAGTCGAAGTACTGCCGCGCCAACGACTCGCCTCTGGGCGGCCCAAATGACACCACCGCGTCGACATCACTGGAGTCCGGATTAAAGTCCTCGCGAAGCACCGACCCAAAGAGCGACAACTCGCGGACTCCATGTCGCTCACAAAGCTCGGCAATCGCCTGACGTTGTCGAGCGAACGCCGGGAGAATATCCAGTTTGCGCGGCAGCACTGAATCGGCGGTCGCCGCGAGCGCTCCCACCACCGCCGCCCCGACCTTCGGCGGACGCTTTCGCGCCTGCCGAAGATCATAGCTTGTCTGCATCGCGAGCCACATTTCCGCGCTCGTACCCAACGCCGCCTCCAAACGGAGTGCCATCGATGCACTGATTCCAGCGCGACCATTCACGAGCGCTGATAGGGACTGACGTGACACACCGAGCCGCTTTGCCACTTCGTTGAGCGCCACTCCGGCCGGAAAGTACTCTCGAAGAACCTCTCCCGGGTGACCGGGATCGCGCAGGGATTTCATGGACCCACTCCAGCTCGGACGTCATGACGATCGCCAGTGTACCAAACGTAAAGCGTCGCATGACGCTTTACCGTCCGTGATCGTGGTAAATACTCTCGCGCTTGAGGCCCGCACTACCTCCTTCGCCATTTTCATTTTATTTTTCAATTACTTACCTTAGTTTCGTCACGAAACTACGCTACCCTAAGTCCTTCAGCAGCTTATCAATCGCCGCGAGCAGCCCCTCTCGATCGGCCTGTCGCAACCCCTTCGGAAAGGCCAGTGTCACCTTCCCCTTCGGGTTCCGCACCACCGTCATCCGCGTCGACGGACCCACGTGATACTCCCGCTTCATCGGCTCCACATGCCGTGACCGATCCAAGCTCGCCGTCAACACCTTCAACGTTGCCGCCGGCGTCCGCCCGCTCTCCCCTTTCGCCAATAGATTTTGCGCCGCCTTCAGCACCACCTCTTTGGCGCCCGGCCGATCCATCAACACCGACAATTGGTATGCGGCCTCCACCGGCACCGCACTCTTGTCCATAAACAATTGCCCGATGGTGGTCTGCTTCAACAACTGTGCCGCCTTCAAGAGCTTCGTCACCTGCCCCTTCGATAACCCGAACGCCTCGGCCATCGCGTCCTGGGTTGAAAAGATCTTCGCCTCTAGCTGTTGCTGAAAGGACAGCGCCCGCTCCATCGCCGTGATGTCTTGCCGGTCCGCGTTTTCGATATGCATCAGCACCGCGGCCTTCGCATCATCCGCATCCGTCACGCGCACTTTCAGTTTGCTATGCGTAAATTCGGCCGCAAACCGCCGCCGCATGCCGTAGATCAACTCAAAGTCGAAGTCCGGATCGCCACTGACCTTGCGCGCCAGTGCTGGCTCCAGCTGCCCATCCTTCACGATGGAATCGATCAGATCCTGGCAGCGCTCCTTGGTGTACCAAGCAGTGCTGCGGTTGTGGTACTTCCACGGCCGGCAGCGTTTCGGGTCCACTGAAAAGATGTTGGTTCGCTCCGCCATCGGCGATGTGCGCCCGGTCAGCGCCAGCTCCGCCGCCGGCACCACGGGCCGTGTGGGCGAGTTCTCATACGGCGACGGATCCCCCTTCTCCTTGATCTGCTTCGCGACATCCGAAAGATTCAACCCGCCAAATAATTTGCTTGCCATTACGCAATCCCCTTCTCATGTAATGCCGCCCGCTTCGACGGCCACTCGCGCAACACCCGCAATTCGATCTCGCCAAAGATGCCATCGAGCATCTCGAGCACCTTGCGATTCGGCTTTGGCTGCTCGTACGAGCCCAAATACTGCACGGCTGAATTAATGATCTCGGACGACTGAAAGAACACGTGCTGAAACAGTCCCTCGCCAAAGCACGCCCCCATGACCTCGAAGAACTGCTTATGGCTCACCAACCGTTGATCGAACAACGTCGTCAACACCGAAATCCACCGATACTCCTTCCCCGGATCGATCAGGCTGATGTAGTTGCGCACCATGCGGAAGAACTGCACCGTGCTCGTGAAGTCGTACATGCGCGGCGCCGTCGGCACTAAGAGCGCATCCGCCGCCAGCAGCACATTGATCGAGATCAACCCCAGCGCGGGCGGTGAATCCAGTAAGATGACATCGTAATGCTCCGAGACGGTTTGGATCCCAAACTTGAGCTCCGAGAAAAACTCCACCCGCTTCTCTCGATCCGTTTGCGTCGACAAATGCGCCGCGATCGCCATCTCCGCCTCATACAGTGCCAAGCACGCGGGAATCAAATCGATATTCGGCCAGTACGTCTTGCGCACCGCATAGACCAGCGAGCTCTCCGAACTGTCCAAATACGGCAGTAGCGTGTGCTCCTGCGTGATCTCGGCATCCGGCATATAGCCAAACATCGACGTGGTCGTCGCCTGGCTGTCCGTGTCCACCACCAACACCCGATAACCCTTCAAGCCCAAATAATGGGCGAAGTTGACACAGGTCGTCGATTTACCTACCCCGCCTTTGAAGTTCTGACAGGCAATGGTAATCGGCGGGTCGGTTTCCGCGTTCCGCCACGGCAACGTCCCAAAATGCTCCCGGAACTTCTGAACCTGGGCCAGGTTGTACCCTACGCGTCGATTGTTGGCGGGATTCCGTTGCAGCGATTCAAAGCCCAATTCGGCCTCTGCGCGTGCAAGCGTGGTACGATCACGTCCTACCATGTCAGCAGCTTCCGAAGGCGAGAATAGCCGATTGAGTTGCTTTTGCGTGTAGGGATCGTGGCTTTGTTCGTGCATTCTTTGCAGGAAGTTCTCCGAACTCGCCAGGATGTCTTCCAACTTGTCTAGGGCGCGGATCGCTGGCACACTGATCTCCTGGAAGGAACTCCGACACACGGATTTTGCATGGAATTTACCAGAAATGCGCGCGAGACGGTGGAGTAGGTGAGGGCACCTTCCTCCCTGAAGCCCCCGAGCGCCTCCTTCGGCGCCTCAATCATCGATCGGCGCATCCAGCAATACACTGACCAGCAGCTCTCGCGCCAACGCATCCTTGAGAATCTCCTGGCGGCGCGCTGGCCGATCGAGCAACTGAAGCCGCGATTCCCGGAATTTCCAGACACCGCCTTTCTGTACCCGGATGGCCGCACCGAGCGTGCGGCAAACGCTTCACCCTGTAGCGATCCATCGACAACGACAACACCGACGAGAGACCCACCGCGAGCGGCAACCCAACTGCCTTCCATCCCGACACCACCAGCTACGAAGCGCGTCCTGGACAACGCGGTGACAGGGGCGGAGGGCATTTCTTTTCAATACGTCCCGCTCATTCAATGTTCGTTTCCGCACGCGGACCCCAAAGACGCAACCACCTTCACCCGCAAGAACGGCTGGCTGGAATTGACCTTAGGGACCACTCGTCCCGACGCCGGCCTACCGTATGGCGTGCCCGCGCGACTGCTCACGATTTACTGCACGTCCGAAGCGGTGCGCACCAACTCTCCGGAGATTTACTTGGGCGATTCCGTGCACGATTTTCTGCGCCGCTTGGATGTGCCGATTACTCGCGGCGTCCGTGGTTCGTTGAGTGTGTACGCCAATCAACTACTGCGACTCGTTCGCAGCACACTCACCATCGATGAAAACATCCGCGATGGGGCAGGGCGGTCAGGCCTTCACATTCGCCAGGCGCTCTTCGTCGAAGAAGCGCAGCTCTGGTGGGATGAACCCGACGGCCGGGTAGGGAACGGCTCGTCGCTCGTGCTCTCGAGTGTCTTATTTCATTCCATCCTCGAGCGCTCCGCGCCACTTGCCACCTCCGCTATCAAACGTCTGCGCAAAAGCCCGATGGACTTGGACGTCTACGCCTGGCTCGTGCATCGGTTATTTCACTTGAGCAAACCCAGCATGGTGTCCTGGGATCAACTCTCCCAGCAGTTCGGGCACAGCTATCGCGAAACCCGCACCTTCCGCCGTTTCTTCTTAGATTCCTTAAAGCGCGTCTCCGTCGTCTATCCCGACGCCAAACTCAAAGTCAGCGATGCGGGCATTTTGCTGCTGCCCTCCCGGCCGCATCTCGCCAACACTCCGGTACCCGCGAAGCGGTAACGACGCTCGGCGGTTCGCCCGCGATCAAAATCGATGGCCCCGTTGCATCTCTCCCGCTTGCGAGCACCGATTTCCACGGAAATCAGCAGAAATACCCGCCAAAACAGGTAGTTGCGGACAGAGTAGGGGAAGGCGTTGCATCTCTCCCGTTTTCTGCTTAACCAATTGATTCAGCGAATAATAATATTCGAGGGCAAGCATGTCCCTGTTTCAACTCTCTTCCAAAACCGTGGCAACCCTTGCGCGAGACCGTTGCATCTCTTCTGCTTCGGCGTTGCATCTCTCCTACGAAATGCCGTTTCCAGGTTTGCTATCAATGACTTACCGGCGCCCCCTGTATTTTCCTGTTGTTACCTGTAAATCCTTCTTCGCCACCAAACCCAGGAACTCCGACAAGAAATCATTTCCCTTTCCTTAATGTCCGGGAACGCTCCCCGGCAGAGGCCTTGCGACGTTAAGCACCGGATCTCACCAGCGCGAGCGCATCACCGCCAACCGGCGACCCAGATCACGCTGACGGAGACCACGGCACTGACGATCCTGTGGGTTTGCAAACCGAGTCACTCAAAAAAGCGAGATTCCGATCGTGGAACATTTGCGTGGAACAATTTGGCGAATTATGCTCAATAAAATCAAATGACTAGATGAAGAATGGATGTCCCTGAAAGGGCATTGGGCGCCAATATCACTATGTCAAAGGGAACATGTTCCCTTTGGTTTGGCTTTAAGGTAGGGTAGGGCGATGAACCGTCGACTACTTGATCGTCACATCCGCGGCACCTGTCGCGAGCTGTTGGCCGCCGGCGGTCGCGTCTCGGGACGCGCGTTACGCCGGACGTTGCGCGAGCGGTTTGGCGCGGCGGGCAAGACCGAACGCGTGTTCCAAATCTGGCGTGAGGAAACTGCAGTGAAGGCCGAGGCCGCACGACCGCAGTTGCCCACCGATATCGCCGAGCTGCAGCGCCGACTCCTCGCTGCTGAGCAATCGGCCGCAGAAACTCTGGCGCGCGCCGAGCGGGCGGAATTGCGCGAACAGGCGCATCAAGAGCGCTGGGCGTTGGAAATCGATCGGCTGCGGCAAGAGGCGCGCGCGCAGCCCAAGTACGCGGCCGAGAACCGTGCCCTCCAAGATCGGGTCTTGCGGCTCACCGTTGAGCTGCACGCCGCGCGGCAATTGATGGTGTCCAAGGATTCGCCGCGCTAATTCGTGACTTCGCTCAGCGTGGCGCGGCCTCGAAGACGAGACAGGTCGTTGTGGCGTGGGCATAGAGTTTGCCGTCGGGATCGACGATACGAGCTTCCGCGGTGGCGAGTTGTCGACCGCTATGCAGGACGCTGGCGATGGCGCGCAGCGGCCCCGTCTGGTGCGACGCCGCGCGTACGATATTCATGCCGATTTCGACCGTGGTGTACGCGCGGCCGGCGGGGAGCGTTGATTGCACGGCGCAGCCGAGCGCGGAATCGAGCAAAGTCGCATACCAGCCGCCGTGGACCGTGCCCAAGGGATTGTAGTGCTTGAGCTGGGGCGTGCCTTGGAAGACCGCCTTGCCGACATCGACCTCGATCAACGAAAAATCCATGGTCTCGGCAATGAAGGGATAGGGCAGTTCGCCATTCAGCATGGCCTGGAGCAACTCGAGGCCGGTCTTGCCGGCGATGAGGGCCGAATCGGCTAAGCCGGGTTTCCCACCACCGGCCCGCATCCGCTCGACGATCGCCTCACACTCTCCGTTCCACTGTGCCTGCGTTGCTTCCAAGGGCATGCGAGATTCTCCGTTCGTTGCGCGTCCGTTCTATTGCATATACAATAATTGTATACGCAAGTATTAGCCGGAACAATCCCATGTCAGCCGATGCCCCCAAACCTCAAGGCTGCAGTAACTTCAAACTGCGCCAGTTGATGCGCCGTGTGTCGCACCACTACGACCATGAGCTCGGCAAAATCGGCTTGAAGACCACCCAATACTCCCTGCTATCACACCTCATGCGCTTGGGGCCGATTCGCCCCGGGGACTTGGCCCGCGCCATGACGATCGATGCCTCCACGCTCACCCGCAATTTGAAGCCCCTCGTCGCCGCGGGGTGGGTCACGGTCGCCGCGGGCTCGGACGCGCGGAGCCATACGGTGGCAATCACCGAAGCGGGTCGCGACAAGCGCCACGAAGGACAACGCCGGTGGAAGGCGGCCCAAGAAGGGCTCAATGATCTCTTGGGCGTTCGGCAGGTGCTTGCCCTGCACGCACTCATCGACGCCTCCCTTGAGCGCTTTGCGGCGCTCGATGCGAAAGTCGCGTGAGCGAGCCGAGCCATCAGGGGTCCTTGGACCTGCGGACTCGGCAGCTCCTCGAGGGACCGATTGTGCCGACGTTGCTGCGCTTGGGCGCGCCCAACGTGCTCATCATGCTCGCCCAAGCGGCGGTGGGTTTGATCGAGACCTTCTTCGTCGGCAAGCTCGGCACTGATGCGTTGGCGGGCATGGCGCTGGTATTCCCGGTCGTGATGTTGATGCAGACGATTTCCGCGGGCGCCTTTGGCGGCGCCATCGCCTCCACAATCGCGCGCGCATTGGGCGCCGGCCGGCGCGCCGAGGCTGATGCCCTCGTCCTGCATGCCTTGGTGATTGCGCTGGCGCTCGGCGTGCTCTTCCTGGTGACGGTGTTGGGCGGCGGGCGGTGGCTTTATTCCGCGATGGGCGGGAGGGGTGGTGCTCTGCGGGCGGCGCTGACTTATTCCAATCTGGTTTTTGCCGGGGCGGCCCTGGTGTGGCTCTTTAATTCCTTGTCCGCCACGATTCGCGGGACGGGCAACATGGCGCTGCCCGCCATCATCACCTGTGCGGGCACCGTGGTGCTCATTCCGCTCTCGCCACTGTTGATCTTCGGGTGGGGCCCGATCCCGGCGCTGGGGATTGCCGGCGGCGCGGTGGCGTTGCTCATCTACTATTTCTTGGGCAGTATCGCGCTCGCCGGGTATCTGTGGTCCCGTCATAGCCTCCTGCGACCGTCCTTCGCGACGCTGCGATTTCGGTGGCCGCTGTTTCGCGAGATTTTGAGGTTGGGGTCGGTGGGCGCGATTTCGGCCGCCGCCACCAATGTGACCATCGGCGTCACGACCGCGCTGGTGGGCGGGTTTGGCACGGCGGCGATCGCAGGCTACGGAACCGCGTCGAGGCTCGAATATTTGCTGATCCCGTTGGTCTTCGGTCTCGGGAGTCCTTTGGTGGCGATCATCGGGACCTCGATCGGCGCGGGCCATCTCGAGCGTGCCTTGCGCGCCACCTGGATCGGCGCCGGTATGGCAGTCGCCATGACCGAGGCGATCGGTTTGGTGGCGGCCGCGTTTCCGAGTGCGTGGTTGACGCTCTTCAATCGTGATCCGGCGATGGTCGAAGCGGGGACGCACTACCTCCACGCCGTGGGACCCCTGTACGGCTTCTTTGGCCTCGGCTTGATCCTTTTCTTCTGCTCGCAAGGGGCCGGACGCTTGTTCTGGCCCGTGCTCGGCAATGTGTCGCGACTGGCGGTTGCCGCGGTAGGCGGTTGGCTCGCCATTAGGTGGGACGGTGGGCTCACCCAGGTGTTCATCGCGCAAGGCGTGGCGCTCGTGATTTACGGGGCGATCAATGCCTTTGCGGTGGCGGGCGGCGCCTGGTTCGGACCCGTCGGTTGGCCGCGGTCGACCGCGCTCCTGCTCAACCGCGTGCGACGTTATCGCGGGCAGGCCCTCGAACTCGGCTAGCGTTGTGGCGACGGCCGGAGCCTGCGCACCGGCATTGCCACCTGAATGTCCACGCGGGCGAAGCCCTTCGGCGACATCAACGCCCCGAGGCTTCCCCTTGCCTCCGCCGTGTAGGGTGTGCTTCACATGCGTGCCGATCACGAACGCTCACCTCGGGGGAGGCGGGTTCCTTTGAGCTGAATCTCGCGCTTGCGCCGCCAACCTTCACCGCATTCGAGCGCCGATTCGAGTCTAAACCCTAGGGTGATCCGATGGACTTGCGCAACTCGCGCTAAACCGGTAACAATTAGTTGCCTATTAAGTGGCAAGTATTTAATCGTCGACCCGGGGGTCAGTGAGCGTTGTTTATCGCGCTCATGGGGATCTCGCAGGGACGCGCGATGGGTAAGGGGATGTGGATGCGAACCAGACCGGATCGGGAGCAGGGCGGCCTTCGTCAGATCGGCCAGAGTGTTCCCACTCAGTTGCGCACGCTCACCGCGCCCCAGAAGCGCCTGCTCGAATCGTCGGCGGATGCGGACGGCGGGATCATTTACCAACATTCGGTACTCTGTCAGACCTGTCTGCCCTACCGAAATCCGGGCGACGAGCAACGTCGCTGGACGCGCAAGAACGGCTTTCTGAAACTCGAAGTCGATGCCGGCCGAGCGTTCGATTCGCGCGTCGCGGAATTCGTCGATCTGGGGCTGCCCTTTGGCCCAAAACCGCGGCTGGTGCTCTATCACCTGAACGCGGAGGCGTTGCGCACGCAATCGCCGCTAATCGAGCTCGAGGACAGTCTCACCGCGTTCGTCAAACGTACCCTCGGGTTGGATGCGCACGGCCGCAATATTCTCACCGTGCGCGACCAATTGACGCGCCTCGCGGCGTGCGATTTTCGGATCGGCAAGTGTGAGGCCGACAGCTCCATCACGGTGCAAGGGCACATCATCAATGGACTCACCTTGTGGACGCCGCAGCAGGGTCAGCAACGGGCGCCGTGGCCCACCCAAGTGCAGTTCTCGCGGGAGTATTTCGAGAGCCTCCTCAAGCACGCCGTCCCATTGAATGAATCGGCCGTCGGCCGGCTCTCACACACCGCGATGGGCCTCGATATCTACGCCTGGCTCGCGCAACGACTGCACCGGATTGAGCCGGGTAAGGAAGCCACGGTCTCCTGGACCTCGCTCTGCGAGCAATTCGGTCCCGGCTATGCCCACGTGCGGGAATTCCGGCGCGTCTTTAAACACACGCTTGCCCAAGTGCGAGTGGTGTATCCCGACGCCCGGTTCGAGCTCTCGGACGCCGGCATGTGCTTGAAGCACAGCCGTCCGCCGGTGGCGCGCCGGCTGTTGCCGATCGCGAGCGTTTGATGGCCGCTCGAGACCGCATCGACGCTGACATCACCTCTAAGAACGTCACGATCACTTTGTCACGGGGGTGTCCCTCCGAGTCACGATCAGTTTGTCACGCCACGTCCGGAAGCGGGGTTGTGAATAAGTCGGTGAGGTTGCCGAGTTATCCACGATCAGTTTGTCACGCGGGGCGCGATCGCTTTGTCACGGATACTGGCCAAAACGAGCGATCACTTTGTCACGCCATCCTATAGTTCTTGAACCGATAGGGTTTCCTATAGCTGCCGGCTACCGCCTGTGGACGGCCGCGGACGCGGACCGCCCACCTGGCTTACCGCCGGCCAAATGGGTCGTCAATGACGAGGGAGGGGATCCCGGACCGGAATCCTCGCGCATTGGTGGGGGAGGGCGGATTCCATGAGCGAACACCGCCCGGAAAGTCGGACTCGCATCCACATCACCACCGTGGAGACCTCGTTTCTCGACGGGAAACATAACTACCGCGTGCTCTTTGGTGAGCCGCTGCGCATCGATACGCGGCACGCGGCGGAGGGCATGACCCGGCACGTGTATTCGTTCAGCGCCGGTTCGCGTTTTGCGCTCGATCTGTGGCGCCGTAATGCGTATGGCACGATTCAATGGCGCTGCATGGTGTGCGAAGCCGTGTCGCCCGGGATGGAGATCGACACGGTGCCGTTCGTCGCCCCCGGTGCTCGGGTGTTACTGCAGACGAAGGGCGCCGCGCAATCGAGACTGTTTTTGGCGTGGCTCGCTGATTTAGAAACTAGCGGAATCGATTTCCTCAGATGCCCGCCGGAAACCTACGAGGCAGCGCACTTTCGGTTGCACGGATCGCGTGCCGATACCACGCCACCGCGGCGCCTGAGCAATCGACTGTAATGCGCGTAAAGGTTCACAGCACGGTGCCGTTTGTGGCGATGGCCATTGCGTTCCTGGTGGTCTCCATGGCGATAACGCTCTGGAAACGATTCGGACCCACGGTTCTCATCAACGAAACACCCTCGGAACCCGTGGGGTTTTATCGCTTGGTCCCTCATTCGGAATCGGCCTATCGCCGTGGCATGTACGTGGTGTTTCCGGTGCCCGCGGAGCTCCGCGATCTGGTGTATGGCCGACATTGGATGCGAAACGGCATTCCGTTCTTGAAAGAGATACTGGGGTTAGCAGGCGATCGGGTGTGCATATTCGCCGATCGATTGGAGATCAACGATCGCCTCATCGGGCCGGTGTTTAGCGTCGATAGTGCGGGTCTTCCCCTGCCACAACGTCGCGGCTGTTGGGTGATCGCGGCGGGATATTTTTTTGCCGCGAGTCAGCAGTACGCCAAGAGTTTTGACGGTCGCTATTTTGGGCCGTTGCCGTTGAGCATTGTGACGGGGGAGGCGCGACCGCTATGGACCTTTTAAGTCTCGTGGTTCTGTGCAGTCCGCTGGTCGATCCGGCAACGACTTTACGCGTCATCGATGTCGAGAGCGGCGGCCACCCCTATGCCATTCACGACAACACCGATGGGCGTGCGTATGACGGAGGGAATTCGGCGGGGGCCGTGCGCACTGCGAGTGCGCTGATTCGTGCGGGACATCGGGTCGATCTTGGGCTCATGCAAATCAACTACGAGGTGTGGTTAAGGCCCACCGGTTTTTCACTTGAGAGGGCATTCGATGCGTGCACGAATGTACGGCTCGGCACGACCATTTTGAGTGCGAATTACGCCAAAGTTTTGCGTCGATCGGTGAGCGGCCTGGACGCGCTGCAACGCGCGCTCTCCGTCTACAACAGCGGCAGCGAATCGCGCTCCTGGGAGTACGCACACAACGTACTCAGCGGCCGCACCTCGATTCGACTCTTGGGTCGCGGTTTCTAATCCCATGTTCTCCACCTTGGAGGCCCTCCGAAAACACCGGCCAACCGCCGTCGCCAACCGCGGCCACGCTGTGCCTTGCCTTGGAGCCGCAAGGCTCCAAGGTCCGGCGGCTGTCCCGCCGGAGCACGTGGCCTGCGGCACGAGGCGGAGGATTGAGATCTTGAGAAAAAAACGCAAACTGTCGTTTTCCCGAGAAAGCCGAACTCGCCAATCTTATGAAGTGTCGACGATCCAAGGAGTTACGCGACTCGGCAGGTCCCGAGAAAACCGTACTGACCATAGTTTGTCCCGAGATCTGCGTACCAACAGCGGGGAGTAAGAATGAACGGCGCGACCCCAGAGCTTGACGAAGTTTGTGAAGCGGAATGGCAGATCGCACGACAATGGCTGCCGCTTTTGCGGGAGCTTGCGCACAGGCCGAACCGTACGCGAGCCGCGGTGGCGGCCGCCGCGGCTCAGATGGGGAAAGGAGTGACGCAGACCTATAAGCTGCTTCGTCGCTACGAAGCAGATCCGAAGCTCACTAGCTTGCTGCCGAAGCCCAGAGGACCGGCTCAGGGCTATTCACGTCTATCGCCGAGTCTCGAATGCTTGATCGAGCAGGCCATCGAAGAGGAATTTCTTACACGGCAGCGCGTACGTTTGGTGGATCTGGTCGTTGAAGTAAAACGCCGATGCCGTGAACGTGGCATCCGGGCACCGAGTCGCCACGCCATAGCGAGTCGATTGCGATCAAGACCGCGTTTCGAAGTGGTTTCACGTCGGGAAGGGCCCCGAGCCGCGCGGGAACGTTTTAACCCGATTCGAGGGTCGCTTGAGTCAGATCGCCCTATGGGACTCATTCAAATCGATCACACCCCCGTGGATGTCATTGTCGTCGACTCCATCACACGCACTCCAATCCAGCGGCCGTGGCTGACACTTGCCATCGATGTCTGCACGCGTTGCGTGGCGGGCTTCCACCTTTCACTCGAGCCGCCGTGCGCGACCAGCGTGGCGCTCTGCATTTCGCATGCCGCACTTTCCAAGGCGTCGTGGCTCGCCGAGAGAGCCATTGCGCACCATTGGCCGGTCCAAGGCCTATTTGGCCGGCTGCATCTCGACAACGCTAAGGAATTTCGGTCCGAGGCCTTGCGGCGAGGCTGCGAGCAATACGGCATCGAAATTTCGTATCGTCCGGTGCGAACCCCACACTACGGCGGCCACATCGAGCGTCTCATCGGCACGATGATGGGAAAGGTCCATCTCCTACCCGGGACCACATTCTCCAATATCCAGGAGAAGGGAGACCTCGATCCCGAAAAGTCCGCGGCTATGACCCTCGATGAGGTGGAGCGATGGCTCGGTGAGGCGATCACTGGGGTATACCACCAGGTCGAGCACCGCAGCCTCAACGCTCCGCCCTTGGCGGTCTGGAAACGTTTAACTGCTGAGGCGCCTCCAGCTCCCGAAGTCATCGATTCCAAACGGTTCCTGATCGACTTTCTCCCGCTGGAGCGGAGGCTGGTCCGCCGGGAAGGCGTGTCACTGCATTCGATTCACTATTGGTCAGATGTCCTTGCGAGCTGGATCGGCGACAAAGAGAGAGTCATCGTCCGCTACGACCCGCGGGACCTAAGTCGCGTCTATCTTCGCGCTCCCAATGGGGAGTATCTCGATCTTTCCTACCGGGACATTCGCCGACCACCCATCAGCCTTTGGGAGCATCGGCTTGCGATCCGAAAGCTCCGCGAAGAGGGGAGAGCCCACGTGGATGAGAACGCCATCTTCCAGGCGATTGAGGCGATGCGACGAATCGCCGAGGAGGCCGTGCACTCGACGAAGGCCGCCCGCCGGCAACACGAACGCCGGATGCGATTGATCCGCGGAGGATTAAGCCTGGACCGGGAAGAGACGCCCGGTTCTGATCCAGTTGCTCCGGTCGCGGGTAAAGACGATGGACGCTTTCCGTGGGAAAACATGCTCCCTGTGGAGGACTGGGAATGACCGAAGAGTTCTCTCATTTGCAGGCCTCTGCTCGGCGATACATCGCCGAGAGCGATGACGGTCGAATCCGGCGGATCCGTACCGATCGCTGGATCACTTACGAGCGTGCCGAGGCGGCGCTTGGGGCGCTGCATGATGTCTTGCAGTTCCCCAAGCGCACTCGAATGCCCAATTTGGCGTTGGTCGGCCCCACTAACAATGGGAAGACCATGGTCATCGAAAAGTTCCGACGCGCCCATCCGGTGATCGAAGCCAACCGGACGCCGGAGGGAAGCGCCATTGTCCCGATCATCAAGATTCAGATGTCCCCCGGACCTGACGAGCGTCGTTTCTTTGGCGCGATCCTCGATGCCGTCAATTATCCTTACCTTCCAACGGAAAGCATCGCGAAGCGGCAGGATTCAGCGATGCGCCTGATGCGAATCAGCCGAGTAGACCTACTCATTATTGATGAAGTGCACAACCTACTGTCGGGTTCACGTCTTCAACAACGTCGTCTCTTGAATTTGCTCCGCTGGCTCGGCAATGAACTTCAAATTCCCGTGGTGGCCGTTGGCACACACGACGCCTTACATGCCATTCAAAGCGACGATCAACTGGCCAATCGGTTCACACCGGTCAGCTTACCGCCCTGGCGCGATGGAGAGACCTTTCTCAAGCTCTTATCGACGCTCGAGGCTGTCCTTCCACTTCGCCGCGCTTCGAACCTGCAGGGATCGGACCTTGCGGGGAAGATTCTGTCCATCTCGGAGGGCATCCTGGGAGAGATCATCGCCTTGGTCACCATGGCCGCCGTAGCGGCTATCCGGAGTGGCGAGGAATGCATCTCAGCGAAGGTCCTGGATCGATGCGGGTTCGTTGCCCCTTCAAAGCGCCGTCGTGTCGCCAACTAGAGTTCCAAAACGGCAGCACACGGCCGCCTATTCGAATGCGGTCCAGCTGCGGTTGCTGCCTTCGTACGTCGAGCCTGAAAGGGACGAGTCGCTACTGTCATGGACATTGAGGATTTCATCGAATCTTGATGTCTCTATGAATGTTTTCGCGCGCCGCATTCTCGGTATCGATTCGGCGCTTTCTGGGTCGTCATGGTGGGCATATCCGTCGCCTTGGGCTCTCACGCGACTTGCTACCAAAACGGAGATACCGCTGGCTCACTTGAGGCGAATGACATTCGCGGATTGGGCGCCGCAATTTCATGATGACGATGCGCGGGAGCGATTCAGCGGCATTCGTCTTCAAAGCCATTCCCCGGCAAGACGGAGAGACACCCGCCTAGCCGTATGCGTGCAGTGTTTAGACGAGAGTCGGGCGCCTTATTTACCACTTTCATGGACGCTGGGATGGCTCTCGATTTGCCCCAAGCACGAAACTCTCATGCTGGTCCGATGCCCTCATTGCGAGAGGCGCCTCCGGCTTCCTTCATTTGCTAAAGCTTCGGGCTTCAATCCAGCCATGTGCTCGCTATGCCAGAAGTCTGTCGCGGTAGGTCCTGTGGTCGCGCATCTTGGAGCCATAGAGCTGCAATCCAAGCTCCTTCAGGGGAAGCGATCTGGGCTCACAGTCTTTCGCGGGATTGGCGAGATCACCTGGCCGCAAACCGTCACCTTGCTGGACCTTTTAGTGAACCTCTTTTGGACGGGTACCACATATGACGAGCGATGGCGTTTCGTCGCTGATTTTGCCGAGGACTTTCCGCCCATTGAAGATGGCGAAATGAGTGCGTACCACAGCCGTTACGGCGGCATGTGCATGCTCTCGTGGCTGCTCAACGATTGGGGCCGGGGACGAGGCCCAATGGTTTCCCGAAAGTTGCTCTCCCGCTGGCTCGAGGGCAGTCAGCCTCAAGCGTCTCGATTTGCAGGGATCAGAGCCCCGGTAACAGGCTCCGCTGCGAGCACTCTCTGGGAAACCCCGGAGACAAATCTCAGGACGATTCTGATCGCCGCCTGTGGCGTCGATGCTCACGCAAGTTTTTTTCCTCGATCAACTTCTTCCATTCATGACTAGGAGAAGCGACGCATGTGCTCAGTACGGATTTCTCGGAACCGGTACGGTTATCTGGGTTCCAGTTCGGGTATCTCGGGAAAACGACACAAACCGAACGGAGGAGGAGAGGCCGGAGCGAAGAGGGTGGAGGGCGAGATAAAAGGGTGTGGATGCGATGAGGTTAAGTCATTGAGCGAATTAGGTCCCTCGTTGGATACCGTGGGTAGTGGGTATCCAGCGAATTCCGTAGGTGCCGGTCGCGTCTCTGGTTTTTTTGTAGTCGATCATTTTTATGCCTAAAAACACCGAGAAATCGTCGCTACGGCCTGGAGTTCTTGGGCTGCGCGATGCGCCGGCGCTTACCGTCATGGAATCGCCGGTATTTCGGGTGCGCCTGGGCTCGGTGAAGCCGGCACGGACGCCAACGCCGAAGAGCTTTATCGGACGCATCAAATCGCTGACCGCCAAGCACGCTGCGGGCACCGGCGGCGGCAATCGGAGTCGGCTCAGCCGATTCGGTCGTGGGGGCTCGGCGGCGGCGGCGGCGCGAGTGCGCAGTCATCCGCAACGGGTGACGGTCAAATCTCGGGTCGTGAAGCATTCTAAGTATCGCGGGAAGGGCGGCGCACCCGCGGCCCTGCGCAAGCACACTGAGTATCTCGGGCGCGGTGGCGTGGCGGAGGAGGGCGGTCGCGGCGTGGTGTTCGATACCGAGAAAGACCTTTCGCCGGATGACGCGCGGATCTTTCGCGAAACCATCGCCCAAGACCGGCATCACTTCCGTTTTATTGTCTCGCCGGAGGCCGGATCGAGGCTGGAGCTCAAGGACTATGCGCGCGAGCTCGTCGCCACGATGGAAGCGGATTTGGGCACGCGATTACAGTGGCTGGGTGCGGCGCATTACGACACCGACAATCCGCATCTGCACCTTCTGGTCCGGGGCAAAGACGACCGCGGCGGGGACCTCGTCATCAACCGCAACTACATGTCCCACGGCATGCGTTTGCAGGCGATGGAGTTGGCGACCCAGCACTTGGGTCCCCGCCTCGCCGAAGAGATCGAGAAGAGTCTTAAGAGGGATCTCACCGCCGATCGGGTAACCGGCATCGATCTGCGCCTCGCCCAAGCGGCCGAACAGCATCCGGACGGGTGGGTGACGGCCTTGCGGGCGAACGACGGATCGCTCGCCGGCGAGCGCCAGCGGCTCAATACCCTGTCTCGACTGCAGCACCTGGAGAGCCTGGGGCTCGCCCGTGAAGTCAGTCCCGGCATTTGGCAACCCGACATCGATCTGGTGGTGCGACTGCGTCGCTTAAGTATCCGCACCGACATTATCAAGCTGATACACGAGCGGATGCGCGGCGGCGATCCCGGCATCTCGACCGTCATCTTTAACAAGGAGCATCCGCCCACCACACCCGTGACGGGACGTGTGTATGGTCGGGGTGCTATCGATGAACTCTCGGACGAGCAGTACCTGTTGGTGGAGGCGCGGGACGGTCACGCCTACTACGTGCCGTTGGGTGACTATTCGGAAACGCCGGGCCAAGAAGCCGGCGTCGGATCCATCGTCACAATCTCACCCGGACACAAGCGACCATCGGGCGCGGCCGACAGAAATATTGTGCGCTTGGCTGCCCAAAACGGGGGCATTTACGACCCCGAATTCCACGCCGAATCCGTACGGCACAGCGCCCGATTGCCCCCCGGGGTGAGCGCAGCGGACTACGTGGCCGGCCACGTCAAACGGGCGACGGCGCTCGCCAGCCGTGGGGCGGTGGAAGCTCTCGAGGACGGCCGCTTTCGGATTCCGCTGGATCTGCTCGAGCGCGTCGCGGCACAGCCCGCGGCGGGGCGTGACAGTGGCACCCTCATCAAGGTTGAGCGGTTGTCCGCGAAGGACTTGGAGTCTCAAGTTCAAGAACATGGCGTTACTTGGATCGATCGAGAATTACAGCGCGGCGCAAGCACGGACGGTGGCGCCCGAGTCGGTGCCACGCGGTTCGAGCGGCAGCTCGCCGCTGCCCTCAAAGATCGTGCAGAGCATCTCAAAAAAATGGGACTTGCCGAGGGGATCGACGGCGAGATTCGCTTGCGGGCGCGATTTTTGGATGAACTCTACGAACGTGAATTGCAGGACGCCGGCGGCCGCTTGAGGGCGCGCTACGGCGAGCTCATGCGACTCGAACCCGGGCAGCATTTCAAAGGTCGCGTGGAAGGACTCGAGCAGCTGCCGAGCGGACCGCATGTGGTGGTGTCGTCCGCGGAGGGCTTCGCGTTGGTACCGGCGAGCCGAGGATTGGAGCGCAGTTTGGACAAAACCATCGAGCTCTCCGTGGGTCGAGCTCGGTCGTTCAACCCCGATCAGCCGATGACTCACCAACTGGCTTTGCGCTATCGCGAACTCACCCTCGGCCGCACCTTAAGGAGATAAAATGCACCACCATCCGAATGTTCAAGCACCGCGCCGCACCGGCGCATTCAGCTTGGTGCCGTTCATGCTGTTCATCGGCGTTGCGGTGGCGTCGTTTTGGCTGGCGACCCAATGGACCGCCGCGCACCTCGGGTATCAGCCGCGACTGGGACCGGGAATCGTCTTTCTCTGGGGCATCAAGCTCTACCCGCCATGGGCGATTTTCTTGTGGGAGTACTGGTACTCGGGGTACGCGGAAGCGCTCTTTCGGGTGGCCTTTTATATCTGTGTGAGCGGGCTGCTGGCGGGTGTCATGGCGCTCATTGCCTACTCGGTCTGGCGGGCGCGCAAGGCGCGGGTGGCGACGAGTTTCGGGTCGGCCCGGTGGGCGACGCCTGATGAGTATCGGGAGGCGGGATTATTAGGGGAGGAGGGCGTCATCATCGGGGCGTCCTCGGACGGTCGGTACCTGAAGGATAACGGTCCCGAGCACGTCGCCTGCATCGCGCCCACACGATCCGGCAAGGGCGTGGGCCAAGTCATTCCGACGCTCCTCACCTGGCCGGGCAGCGTGCTGGTGCACGACATCAAGGGTGAGAATTGGAAGTGCACTTCGGCGTGGCGAGCGACGTTCTCGAACGTCATTTATTTTAATCCCACGGACCCGGAATGCTCGGCGCATTTCAATCCATTCTTTGAAGTCCGCGCAAATGAAAGCCAGATTCGGGATGTGCAGAACATCGCCGATCTCGTCGTCGACCCCCACGGCAAGGGCAAAGAATCCCACTGGGACCGGACCGCCGATCAATTTTTCTTAGGGGCCATTTTGCATGTCCTGCATGCCGAGCCCGATAAGTCGCTCTACGGCCTAGCCAAGTTCCTTACAGACCCGAAACGAACCTTTACACAGACCCTGCAGAAGATGAAAAAGGCGCCCCACGACGAAGGAGTTGCGCACGAACGGATCGTGTCGGCCGCCCAGGCCATGCTCAACAAGAGCGAGGAGGAGCGCAGCGGCATTTTAAGCACCGCCCTCGCGTTCTTGGGGTTGTATGCGGACCCCATCGTCGCGCGGAACACCTCGACCAGCGACTTTCGGATCACCGATTTGATGCAGGGCGAGCATCCGATGAGCCTCTACATCATCGTGCCGGATTCGGATCGGCTGCGATTAAAGCCGCTGACGCGGTTGCTGATGACGATGATTACGCAGCGGCTGGTCGAGGTGCTGAACCCCAAGGAGAACAAACACCGCCTCCTGATGCTGATCGACGAATTTCCGCGCTTAAGCCGCATGCCGTTCTTCACCGACGCCCTGTCCTATGTCGCCGGCTACAACATCAAGGTGATGCTCATCATGCAGAGCAAGGGGCAATTGGATGCGCCCGACGCCTACGGCAAAGGCAACACCATCATCGAATCCTGCCGGATTCGCAGCGTCTACACTCCCCAGGATCCGGAGACGGCGCAGTGGATCTCGGACAGTTTGGGTCCCAAAACCGAAGTCCACCAACAAACCACCTATACCGGCCACCGGCTCGCGCCCTGGTTGGGACACGTCATGGTGGCCGATCAGGAGAGCGCCCGGCCGCTGCTCGATGCAGCCGAAATCTGCAAGCTGCCAGCAACCGATGCCATTGTGCTGGTCGCCGGGTTTCCGCCGTTCAGAGCGAAGCGAATACGGTACTACGAGGATCCACTCCTTGCTGCCCGGGCGGCCCTCCCGGCGCTGAAGCTCAAAGCGGGGGGTCCTTATCCATATCGGCCGCGACAGCGACCCAATCCGTGGACGCAGGCCATCAACGGAACCGAAGGGCCGGCGACCAACGGCAATCGATCGGCTCTACCCGTGACAAACGGGACAGTGATCGATCTAGCACTTGAACATGGGTCGACCGCGCTGCCTGATGAGGCGGACATGGAGATACAGATGCAACGGCAACGAGACGCCGAAGAACATTCACAGAACCTGGCGCGAGCATTCGACGAACAGGAGCGAGTGACGCGCGGGCACCACGGCCAACACCGACATATTCCACTTTAATCTCCACGTGAAGGGTCAATCTATGCAGAAATCAACGGCCAGACCTCGCAAGGAGCCGCGGGCTGCCCGGCGTCAGGGCGTACATATCGTCATTCCGGAAAATCTCACAAGTGCCGTGCGCGAGCTCGCTGCGTCTCGGCGGGTGCCGGTGAAGGCCATCTACGAGGCGGCAGTGACCGCCTATTTGAGTCCCGGCGCCCAGGATCAACGCGATGCGATGCTCGCGCGCCAGCTCAATCGGTTCAGCCGCGGCGTGGAATCCGTGGATTGGAATACCAAGCTACTCATCGCGATGCTTCGGTATCAAATTGAACTTGATCTGAGCTTCCTGCCGGAGCCCGTGACTGACGAAGAGCGTAAGACGGTGACCGAGAAAGGGGCTCGCCGATACGATCGGTTTGAGCAATGGTTGATGCGGCATCTGGTCGATCCTGAGAGTCTTTACAGCCGCTTGCACGGAAGCGTTGCGCCGACCAGTGAAGATGTTTCCCACGCGTCAGAATGACGGAAGCCTTGAGGACCACTTCATGAAGCGCCGCAAGGTGATTGTCGATGCGTACTTCAAAGCATTGTCGAATCAAACGAATCAAAAAAGGATCTAGACAGATGTCGATTCGTACTGCGTTGTCGGGGCTGCTGGCCACTGAGTGCGCGTCACATCCGTACCTGCTAGGCTAATCCAATGTGCGGGCGTTACGTGTCACCGGATGAAGCGTCGATCGAGCGCGAGTTCAATCTCGTGCGCACCGAATGGCTGTTCCCTCCGAGCTACAACGTTGCGCCCACGCAAAACGTTCCGGTCGTCCGCGTGAACAAAGACGGCGCGCATACCGGTACGCGAATGCATTGGGGTCTGATTCCCTTCTGGGCCAAGGGCGTTCAGCCCAAGTATTCGACCATCAACGCCACCATCGAGAAACTCACCGACGGCGCGACTTGGCGAGGTCCGTGGAAGCGCGGCCAACGATGCGCAATCCCGGCGCTGGGCTTCTATGAGTGGCAAGTATTGCCGGACGGCAAGACCAAGCAACCCTATTACATCACGCTCGATGACCAGGAGATATTTGGTTTTGCGGGCCTCTGGGATTCGTCCACCGGAGCCGACGGCGTCGTCGAGTCCTGCACTATCGTCACGATGCCCGCGAACAAGCTGATGACCGAAATTCACAACGTCAAGCATCGCATGCCGGCTATCCTTGCCAAAGAGGATCGCGAGACATGGCTTACCGGAACTCCCGACGAAGCCTTCGCCATATTACAACAATATCCGGATACCCACATGGTCGCGACGCCCGTGAGCAAGCGGGTCAATACGCCGAAGAACAATGACGCGGAATTGATTGCGCCTTTTGCGGTGTAGAATCGCTCACGCAGGGCTTGCGAGTTCGACGATAGAGTACCAATAGGAATGAAGACTAGGTGTCTGACCGCGAACGATTCACAGCTGAGCCAACATGAGCAACAATAATCGGTTGACCGACGAGGATTCCGCCCAGCGCACTACGACGATTATGCGGCGGGTGACCGCGTTCGGAATTCTGTGGTTTCTATTCGGTTTTGCCCTTTACTTTTTCCGCTTTCACTATGGACTATCGCAACAAAGCAAAGACTGGAGCGATTTCGGAGTCTTCATCGCTGGTTTTTCAGGTACGGGAATTGCCGCCGTGACCCTCTATGCAGTCGCGAATGGTATTCGTGTGCAGGCGGAAGACCTCGCAAAATCTCGGGCGTTTATGGCGGAGCAGTCCGTCTTGATGGCAAAGCAATCCGAAATCATGACACAGCAGGCGGCGACGACGGCTCAGCAAGCCTTCGATTCGGTCTTTTTTAATTTACTAGAAACATTCAATCAATTACGGGACAGCGTGACCCATAAAAACTGGGAGCGTCGAATGAATGCGCGGACAGTTACGATGGATGAAATTGTTCTGACGAAGGGTCGCTTCGGAATTGAATTGCTGTATGAAGACTTTAAGAAGATCGAAAAAGCGGAAGTGAAGTCAACTGACCGGCCTCGCCATCTCCAATCGAGTTTTAATAAATTCTTTGAAGGCCACGAATCTGAGCTAGGTCCTTATTTCAGGATGCTCTACCAAGTTTTTAAATGGATAGAGCGAGCGAAGATTCCGGATGCGCAGAAAATCGATTATGCGAAGATGGCTCGCGCGCAACTTTCCGATGTTGAGCTGTGCATAATTTTCTACGATGGCATAACCGAATTGGCTGTGAAAATGAAGCCGCTTATTGAGCAATTTGGAATTCTCAAGCACGTTAACGCGGCACACTTGTTGATTGAAGACGACAAGAGAAACCTGGCACTGTATGCCCGCAAGGCGTTTGGAGAGGAGTAATAGGTGAGTGATATGAAAATAGCGCTCCATTTTCTAAGGCTGGCGGCGCTGGCGCGAATCTGCGCGAGCATCCGCCGAACGGCGGAATAGCTGCCGCCAAATCCGCGCTCGCGCCACAGCGGCGCGCGGACCCCCACGCCGCTGACGCCTTGCCGAACCCAGGGGCTTCACTTGGCCGCGAAATGGTTTGACCGATGAAATCGTGCTGGTGGCGCGACGGGGTGCGCCGAGGACCGCGGCGATCGCGGCGTCATCGGGCAGTGGCACCTCGGGCTTGAGCCACCCTTGGGCAGCGGCTAGAAGTCCGAAGACCGCGACCTTCGGTCGGCCCATCAGTCCCGATCGGGCAATGTCCCGATCCGAATCGGCCTGCCGTAATCGCTGCAGGACCTGACGATACTGAAACATCTCGAATCTCCTTCGGCCGCGGTTTAGAGACCCGCATGTCCCGACGCATCCGAAGATCATCTTCGTGCTGGAGTCACCGCTGATATCCGGCAAGTACTTCTACAACCCCGAAGGTCGCACGACCGAACCGCTGTTCACCGCCATGATGAAAGACGTGCTGGAGCTATTCCCAAAGACAAAGCACGAGGGGCTTGCGGAATTCGTGGTACGCGGATATCTCTTGGTCGACGCGACAATTACGCCCGTGAAAATCCCCGGTTCTCCAGCGGTGCGGAACAAAGCCGCGGCCGCGCAGATCAACCAGGATTTTCCGCGGCTGGTTGCGGAGCTATGCAAACACAGTCAAACGGATACAAAAATGCTGCTGGTGAAAGCGAACGTCTGCGAGTTGTTAAACATACCGCTTACGCAGGAGGGGTTCTACGTCCTCAATGGCAACCTGGCTAACCCGTTACCGTCGAATGGCGAGCAACCGCGGTTTCGCAAGAGGCTCCGACCGGCGTGAAGCGAAGAAAAAGTGTCACCGCGATGATTTCGCCGAAAGCCTACAAAAATAGCTGTTTTCGCTGAATACTGTCGTCGGTAGTGACAGTTTTCTTGTCTTTGCGGAAGACAACAAAGTTGTCACTTGCATTCAAGACGCAATTAAAACGTCACTTGTAGTGGGTAGTTTTGCGACGGGCTATGCACGACCAGGCAGGAATTCCATGCGTGTAATCGAGGATTCGCCGCGATAGCCGTCATTTCCGAGCTTGGTATGCGCAAATTTGCCAACGAGTGACAGAATTGCTGTCTATGTCGACCAAGAATCAACGACTTGCGGAGACCGCGACGGCGAAACCGGCTTCGCTGGCCACGGAGTGACACATTTGCTTCCGCGGAGTGACGTTTTCCCTTCGCTCCACGTTTGACGAGTGCTGAAAGATCGGGAGGGCAAGCGGCCGAAGGGTGGTAAAAAATCGCCGTAGCTTCAGGTCTGCCTGTCATGATAGCCGCTGATTCGATGACGGTGGGAGGGTGCGTGCGATGTTGATATTGACTCGCCGAGTCGGTGAGATCTTGCGGATCGGGGCGGATATTTCGGTCCAGGTGATGGAGATCAGCGGCACTCAAGTTCGCCTGGGCGTGACTGCGCCGAAGTCGATCCCGGTACACCGCGAGGAAGTGTTCCAGCGGATTGCCCGCGAAGATCCGCCGGCGGCGGAATCCCGACCGGCGCGGGCGCCGGCCGCGGTGAGAATCTCGTTCAAAAAAGCGGGACGTCCTTAGAACCTTCGGGCGGGCGCACGGTTATCGACCATGTAAGCGGCTACCCATCCTTCGCACCATGCGGCGGCAGCATCAGCTTCCAATACTCGGGGTTTTCGAGAACGATAGGCGGACTCCATTGAGCTTCGGGTAGCTTGGTCCCGTTCCGCTGCATCCGCTGCAATTCTTCAAGCGCGTAGGCGCGCACGGGCCCCACGCTCGCGGTACCTTGAAAGACGCGCTCGCCGCAATGACTACACTTCTCATCAAAGTACAGTGTTTCGATCGCCTCACCTATGAGACCCGTCAACCTCCGTTCCCTCAGCGGCGTGTTACATCCCGGTGCCGCGTGAAATGGTCCGTCAAGGACGTGTTGCACGGCAACCGGGGCGACGGTCAGATTGATATTTCGCCAGTTGAGCCATTCATGCGGCGGACGGCGAATGAACCACCGCAGGTTCAATCTCTTGTCCTGAACCTCGATGTCGCGAAACTCCGGGGTGATGGGCTTTGGCGTCGTCCCGGGTTGTGCCGCCGTTGCACGCAGCTCGCGTCGTGTTCGATACCACAGACGTCCGAGGAAGATTGCGGCGCCGGTCGTCACGATGGTGGCAGCGATCAGCACGCCAAGCGAGCTGCCGCGAACCTCGCACAGCGGCTGGTTGATACAGGCCCACTCGTCCGCTAGCCAGTGTCTTGCGTGTACCGCCCACCCGCCAAGTAATACAACCCCGACGAGCCAACTGAGCCCCTCGAACAACCAGTCGCCTAGCTTCTCACTGAGCTTGTCCTTTACGCGGTCGAGTAGACGTTTCGTTGATTCCGTAGCCACCCACGTATTTTACGTCATGCTCAGGCGATACGCGTCGCCTTCGCGCGATTCAAGCGATGGCGCGCGGATATCCAATGCGTAACGATTCGCAACTCGGTGTGCTGCCTTCAGCGCGCCCGATAAACTGTACTGTGCGCACTATCACGGTGGACGCTCACTTGGCATTGTAGAATTATTTCGTCGTAAGCCACTGCGCACGAAACGCAATAGGGAGCGATCCCCGCAACCGGGCCTTATCAGCGGTTGCTTTACGATCCCCTCGACCATCGTGCCCATCGGTCCCGATACCTACAGTTTGAACGTGACCGGCATAGGCTTCGCGATCCAGGGCGGGATAGTCATAGAGGCCCAGGGATAGGTGCATGATCAAAACAGCGCTGTTCGCGGTCGCGACGTGCCTAAGTTTGGGGGCATCCGCTTTTGCCAGCCCTGGCGATGTCTACCGCATACAAGCCGCAGAGTTAGAAGCTCGCGGGCAACTGCGAAACCGCGAGTCAATCGAGTATCTAGAGTCGACCATTTTTGGCGAGCACGGTAATACCAATAGGTTTGTGTGTGGGTACGTGCATAGGAAGGATGGCCATGCAGCTAGCCGTTATATTTGGAGCAACCTCGCCCCACACAAGATCATTGACGAGCAAGTCTACCCGCTGCCGATGGCATTTAACGCCACGTGGAATACGATTTGCCGCGACGATTCCCCCAACAGCAAGCCACTTGCTGCTGTTCAAACCACTGACCCGAAGCAAGGGATTTCGACACCGTGATCTTGCCTTCACCCTTCAGGATCTGCTGCAGCCGGCACAGCAACATCATCTTGCCGCTGCCGATCACGCCGCAAATCGCGATCGATCGCCGTGATGCGAAGCAAAACTGTCACCGCTTCGATTGTCTAAAAACTCTGTAAAACACGCTGTTTTGGTGAAGATCTGGTTTCCGGAGTGACATTCTCTTCGCCATCTGCACTATCCGTGACAAACGGGACAGTGATCGATCTAGCACTTGAACATGGGTCGACCGCGCAGCCCGACGAGACGGAAATGGAGATACAGATGCAACGGCAACGGGACGCCGAAGCACATTCACAGAATCTGGCGCGAGCGTTCGACGAACAGGATCGAGTGACCCGCGGGCACCACGGCCAACACCGGCATATTCCACTTTAGTCTGCCATTGAAGGATCATTCCATGCAGAAATCGACGGCCAGACCTCGCAAGGAGCCGCGCGCTGCCCGGCGCCAGGGCGTGCATATCGTCATACCGGAAAACCTCACCATTGCTGTGCGGGAATTCGCTGCGTCGCGGCGGGTACCGGTGAAGGCCCTCTACGAGGCCGCGGTTACCGCCTACTTGAGTCCTGGCGCCCAGGATCAACGCGATGCGATGCTCGCGCGCCAGCTCAATCGGTTCAGCCGAGGCGTGGAGTCGGTGGATTGGAATACCAAGCTACTTATCGCCATGCTTCGATATCAAATTGAACTCGATTGGAGTTTCTTGCCGGAGCCCGTGACGGACGAAGAGCGTAAGACGGTGACGGAGAAAGGGGCGCGCCGATACGATTGGTTTGAGCAGTGGTTGATGCGGCATCTAGTCGATCCCGAGAGTCTATACAACCGCTTGCAGGGTAGAATTGCGCCGGCAAGCGAAGACTTCGCCCAAGCCCACGAATAACCGTAACCTATGAGGACCGCTTTATGAAACGTCGCAAGGTCGATTCCGTTCGCAACTACGCCTCAGTGCGTATTGCGGCTCATCGTGGACAGGGTTTCCAGAGCAACGTGGACAGTGATTCCAGCGGAACGTGGACAGGGGTCTGGCGTGAACGTGGACAGTTTGCGGGGTGAGCTGGAATAGCGTTCACG
>Ga0326728_10006281_pt1 | contig 32155 bp, 29 predicted proteins | sample MB3enrmetagenome_FD_207602 | JGI IMG/M metagenome (GOLD analysis project Ga0326728, IMG submission 207602) | Lab enriched peat soil microbial communities from McLean, Ithaca, NY, United States - MB31MN | ecosystem: Environmental > Terrestrial > Soil > Wetlands > Peat | place: USA: New York... | reverse complement strand
ATTCCAGATTGAAGATGGATTATTGCAGGCATCGGGGCATGAGCAAGGCGCACCAGATAGCATACCTGAAATGGTATTGCTACCTGAAAAACGCCTGATTTTTCAACACTTTTTGACCTTTATGCCCATTGCGAGAAATGGCGCATAGCGCCGCCTATGACGAAGCAATCTATGCGATGTTTTGCAAAAGGGAATTATAGATTGCTTCACCCCAACACGGCGGGGTTCGCAATGACAAATTAACTACACCGGCGCGCAAAAAGTGCGCAAGTATAAGGAAAAGGAAGGAAAGCGGTCGAAACTTCGACCGCGATATCAGGGAATGCGGGTTGCCGGGCAGTTCAGGCAATCCGGTCGAAACTTCGACCGCGATATCAGGGAATGCGGGTTGCCGGGCAGTTCAGGCAATCCGGTCGAAACTTCGACCGCGATATCAGGGAATGCGGGTTGCCGGGCAGTTCAGGCAATCCGGTCGAAACTTCGACCGCGATATAAGGGAACGAACATAGCCATGTGGCGCACACAACAAAAGAATTGTTTTTACAGTGTTTTTATTGCGGTTGGCAGGTAATAGACTAATTCTCCGGCCAGGACGCTGCGTTCGCCTAGTTCTTTGGCGGCCATGTCGCCGCAGAGGCCGTGCAGATAGACTGCGGCTTTTGCCGAGGGGAAAGCTGTTTCTTTAAATCCATTTTGCTTGCCGGACTGTAGCCATAAACCTGACAACATCCCGGCCAGCACGTCGCCGGTCCCGGCTTTTGCAAGCGCGGGGCCGCCGGTTGTGTTTTGCGCGCAATTTTTGCCGTCGCAAACCAGAGTGCCGGAGCCTTTAAGCACCGCAATCCCGCCGGATATTTCCGCCAGCTTTTTAGCTGAGGTAAAACGTTCTTTTTCGCCGCGCGGCGCGGGGATATTCAATAACCGCGAAATTTCGCCGGGGTGGGGGGTAAGTATATGCGGCGGCAGTTTTTGCAATTTGGAAAGCCAGCCGCCCGCAGCCGCGCAGTTGAGCGCGTCCGCATCCGTCACAAAAGGGATATTTAGTTTGGTGATTACTGCAAAAATAAGTTTTGCCGTGGAGTTGTCGGTTCCCATGCCGGGGCCGATGAGCAGCAAATCCGGCTTTCCGGTTTTTGCATGACGCAGCAGCGCGGGCAAAGCCTTTAATGATGCCGCGCCGTCTTTTGTCTCCTCAAGCGGCAGCGTTATAGCTTCGGGCAGGCAGGCGGCTATTACCGGCTGCGCGCTTTTCGGCGTCGCTATGGTGACAAGTCCCGCGCCGGTTTTTAGCGCCGCGCGCGCGGCCAGCACCGCCGCGCCGGACATTCCCCTGCTTCCGGCGACTATAAGCAGCCTGCCGAAATCGCCTTTATTGCAGTCGGCGGGACGTTTGGGCAGCATGGCGCGCAAATCGGTTTTGGTTATTTTTTGCATTTGATTGCGATAACATTTGCGATGGCGTAATCGGCGGTGTGGGAAAGCGAAAGCATAAAAGAGATTTTTTTCGCCCGCGCGTCATGGCAGATTATGCCGGGGCGTCCGTCGGACGCCTTTGTCACTTCTATATCGGTGAATTTGAGCCCCGCGATTCCGAGTGCTTTCCACACCGCTTCCTTGGCGGCAAAACGCGCGGCAAGGCGCTGATACTTGGCCTTGCCGCCCGCATTACAATACTCAAGTTCTTTTTTTGTGAAGATGCGTCCGAGCGCCGCGGCCTGCCGCCGAGCCATAGTCTCGACGCGCTTTACCTCAATGATATCCGCGCCGAGACCGGTAACCTTCATTACTCCACCGTCACGCTCTTTGCGAGATTGCGCGGCTGGTCTATGTCGCATTTGCGCTCCGCCGCCGAGAAATAGGCGAACAGCTGCAAAGGCAGCACCGTCAGCAGAGGGGAGAGATACTCGTTGGTTTCCGGTATCACGATAAACTCGTCCGGATGGAAGGCGTTTTCCCTCGGCGGCTCGTTGGTGATGGCCACTATGCAGCCGCCGCGCGTGCGCGCCTCCTGAAGGTTGGAAAGCATCTTGTCGAGTATGCGCGCCCTTACGGCTATGCCGATTACCGGCATGCCTTCCTCTATAATCGCTATCGGGCCGTGCTTCATCTCGCCGCCCGCGAAGCCTTCGGCGTGCACGTAGGAAATTTCTTTTATCTTCAATGCGCCCTCAAGCGCGATGGGATAGTTGGCGTTGCGTCCGAGGAAAAGGAAATGATTCCTTCCGGCAAAACGCCTGGCCAGTTTTTCTATCTTCTCGGCCTGTTCCAGCACCGCGCGCATCTGCGCCGGGATTTTGACCAGCTCGCCCATGCGCGTAGAACCTTCGGCTGCGGTCATTTTGCCGCGCGCCACCGCGAGGTGTATCGCAAAAACGTACAGCGCCGCAAGCTGGCCGATGAAAGCCTTTGTGGACGCCACGCCGATTTCCGGGCCGCAGTGCGTGTAGAACGTAAAATCGCATTCGCGCGTCAGCGACGAGCCCAGCACATTGCACACCGCCAGCGTTTTGTAGCCGCTTTTTTTAAGCTCGCGCATCGCGGCGAGAGTGTCCGCCGTCTCGCCCGACTGGCTTATCGCTATGACGAGCGAGTTTTTGTTTAGCAGCACATGGCGGTAGCGGTTTTCGCTGGCGAATTCCACGGCGACCGGGATGCCCGCAAATTGCTCTATCGTGTAGCGTCCGGCAAGCCCGGCGTGATAGGCGGTGCCGCAGGCGACTATCTGTATTTCTTCGAGATTCTTTACAAATTCCTCGTCGAGGCCGAACTCCCGCTTGAGCGCGGGCGCGCCTATCGGCAGCATCCGGCCGCGCAGCGTATCTTCCAGGGCGTTCGGCTGTTCGTTGATTTCCTTTAGCATGTAATGCCTGTAGCCGCCCTTTTCCGCCATTGTGCGGTCCCACTGCACCACGGAGGGCTGGCGCTCCACCTTTTTGCCGTCGGAATTGAGAATTGTGACGCCGGAGGGTTTTAAAACCGCGATGTCGCCGTCGTTGAGGAAAACGACCTTGCGCGTGTGGTCCAGCACGGCGGGGATATCGGAAGCTATGAAATTTTCGTTGTTGCCAAGCCCGAGTATCAGCGGGCTTTGGTTGCGCGCCGCTATGAGCGTATGCGGGCACTGCGTCCAGAGTACGCCGATTGCGTAAGTGCCCTGTAGTTCCTTTATCGACAGGCGCACAGCCTCGAAAAGCAGCGGCTCCTGCATTTCGGTGCGCTGCGCCTTGCCGCCAGCGCCCAAGTTGCGCACCTTTTCCTCTATTAGATGGACTATGACCTCGGTATCGGTTTCGGAGGAGAATTTATGCCCCGACGCGGAAAGTTTTTCCTTTAGTTCGGCGTAGTTTTCGATGATGCCGTTATGCACCACCACCAGTTTGCCTTCGCAGTCGGTATGGGGATGGGCGTTTTCCTCGCTGGGGCGGCCGTGCGTGGCCCAGCGCGTGTGGCCGAGGCCGGTGGAACCGGCTATCGTCCTGGCCTCCAGCATTTTGGACAGCATTTCCACCTTGCCGACGCTGCGGCGCAGTTCAAGGGCGCCTTTGTCGCGCGATATCACCGCTATGCCGGCAGAGTCGTAACCGCGATATTCCAGACGGCGCAGCCCGTTCAGTATTACCGGCACCGCCTCGCCCTCGCCGACATACCCCACTATCCCGCACATCGCTTAGGCCCTCACTATTATTTCTTTCATGTCCGCGACGGCCTTGTCCAGCCCGGTGAAAACGGCGCGGGAGATAATGGAGAATCCGATATTGAGGCATTCCATGCCCTGTATCGCGGCGACGGGCGCGACATTGTGATATCCGAGGCCGTGGCCGGAATGCAGGTGCAGTTTCAGTTCGCGGGCCATCAGCGAGGCGACTTCCAGATTTTCCAGCTCTTCCGCCTGCTTTTTGGTGCCTTTTGCTTCCGCGTATGCCTTGGTGCAAAGCTCGACGGTGTCCGCGCCGACCGCGTGCGCCACGCGCAGCGCGTTGGCGTCCGGGTCGATGAAAAGGCTCACGCCGATGCCCGCCTTGCTGAAATCCTTTATCATCTTCTCGACGGTTTTCACCGTCGCTCCGGCGAGCTTTAGCCCGCCCTGCGTGGTCAGCTCCCTCGGGCCTTCCGGCACGAGGCAGACGGAATCGGGGCGCAGCTTGAGCGCGATTTTCTCTATCTCCGCAGAGCAGGACATTTCCAGATGTATGTGTCCGCGCAGCTCGCGGCGCATGTTGGCCACGTCGCTGTCCTGTATATGCCGCCGGTCCTGGCGCAGATGGCAGACTATCAGGTCCGCCCCCGCCGCAAAGCAGCGCTTCGCCGCGTCCACCGGATCGGGAAGCCCCATCCCCCTCGCCTGTCTTAACGTCGCGATATGGTCGACATTCACCCCGAGCTTTACCTGCATATCTCTTCCTCCGTCTGCTTTTTGTAATATTGGATTATGTCCTGCGATATGGCCTCAACCTGCGTTTTGTCCGGCCCTTCCACAAGCACGCGCAATTTCGGCTCGGTGCCGGAATAGCGCACGAAAATCCTGCCGCCGTCCAGCGCGGACTCATGCTCGCGCAGTTTCGCGTCAAAGCCCGGTATATCTTCGAGCGGCACCTTGGTTTTTACCGTCAGCGCACGCAGCGACTGCGGGTATTTGGGCAGCAGACTCTTGAATTCGCTGAGCTTCCTGCCCGAAAGTTTCAGCAGCGCCAGCAACTGCACCGCGGTGAGCAGCCCGTCGCCGGTGGGAAGGAAGTCGCGGAAAATTATGTGGCCCGACGCCTCGCCGCCTATGCTCAAATCCTCTTTTTCCATCGCCTGGCTGACGTATTTGTCGCCCACCGGCACCTGCGCGCAGGTTATGCCGGCTTCTTTCAATTTGTTTATTATGCCGCTGTTGGACATCACGGTGAAAACCACGCGGTTGTTTTTGAGGCGGTGCTCGCGGTGCATTTCCAGCGCGGCGGTGGCGATGATGTCGTCGCCGTCCAGCTGGTTGCCCAGTTCGTCCGAGAAGATGACGCGGTCCGCGTCGCCGTCCAGACTGAAGCCGCAGTGCGCGTTGCGCTTTACCGTCTCCCGCTGCATCGTGCCGGTGTGCAGCGCGCCGACGCCCGCGTTGATATTTTTGCCGTCCGGCGCGCAGGCCAGTGCGTGTACCGTTGCGCCAAGCCGCTTAAACAGCCTCGGGGCAAGTTCGCTGGCCGCGCCGTTTGCGCAGTCGACGACTATCGTCATGCCCGCCAGCGTTTCGCCTTCGGGCATCGTGGCCGCCAGAAAATCCTCGTAGAGCGCCACGGCTTGCGGCTCGCCGGAGAGATGCTCGCCTTCTTTTGCGGCGGGCATGGCGGATTTGCCTTCCATGCGCGCCTCTATGGCGTCTTCCAGCTCCTCGTCGAGCTTGGTTCCGTCGGCGGAGAAAAATTTTATGCCGTTGAATTCCGGGGGGTTGTGGCTGGCGGAAATCACCGCGCCGAATGCCGCCTTCCTGCGCGGCACGAGGCATGCAATGGACGGCGTGGGCGCAAGACCGATATCGGTGACACGGCAGCCCGCCGCGGCAAGGCCTTTTGCCAGCCAGCGGCCAAGCTGCCCGCCCGATTCGCGCGAATCGCGCGCCATTATCACTTCGGGCCGGGCGTTCTTTTTGCCCCGGCCTTTTAAAATCACCTGCGCGGCCTCGTAGCCCAGCCTGGTTACGAACTCCTCAACCAGCGGGAACTGCCCGGCCACTCCCCGTACTCCGTCGGTGCCGAAATATTTTCCCATAAAATCAGTGCTTTGTGTTCGCCAGCAGCCATATCAGTATGGCCAGCAGCAGAGACACGGTCATTACCTGCCAGTCGCGTTTTATGATGTCGGGTATCTTCATATGCTAGTTGCGCGGCGCTTTGCGCAGCAGGCTCCTTTCCGCTTTGGAGCGGTAGAGGTCCATAAGGCGCTTTTCCGTATCCTCGGGACTGACCGGCGTCTGTATGCGTCCGCCGCGCACTACGGAAAGCTCGCCGCGCTCCTCGGATACCACTATCACCACGGCGTCCGATATCTCGGAAATGCCCAGCGCGGCGCGGTGGCGCATGCCGAAAATCTTCGAAACCGCCGTTTCCTGCGTGAGCGGCAGCTGGCAGCCCGCCGCGATGATGCGGTTTTCGGAAAGTATCGTGGCTCCGTCGTGCAGCGGCGCTTTGTTCATGAAGATGGAAATAAGGAGTTCCTTGCTGACCTCGCCGCTTATCGTGGTGCCGGTTTTTATGAAATCGCGCAGCCCGGTCTCCTGCTCGAGTATAACGAGCATGCCGATTTTGTTTTCCATGCAGTAGCGCACTGCGTCCATCAGCTCTTTTATGAAGTCGAATTCGTGCGACACGAGGATGTTGCCTAAAGGCTGCGTGCCCAGTTCCGCAAGTCCGGCGCGTATTTCGGGCTGGAAGACTATCACCAGCAGCACTATGCCCGCCACCCAGAACTGGGTCAATATGACGATGGTGGCCTTCAGATCGAGCATCTGCGCGACAAAGGTGATGAAGGCCAGCAGCAGCAGCCCCCATATGACCTGCACCGCGCGCGTGCCCTTTATCGTCAGTATCAGACGGTAAAGTATAGCGGCGGCTATCAGTATGTCCGCGCAGTTCTTGATGACTTTAAGCATCTCTATCCGTTACGGTCAGGCCGCCGACGGCGCGGGCGCCGCGTCTCCGGTCGGGGCGGCGGGCGCGGGCGCGGCGGTTTGCGGCGCCGCATCCTGCGGCGCAGGCGGCGCGACGGCCGGCTGCGGGTTTAAAAGCGCGTCTATTTCCACCGAGGTTATGGTTTCTTTTTCAAGCAGCATTTTGGCCATCGCGTCCAGCACGTCGCGGTGGGTGGAAATCAGTTCCCGCGTGCGGTCCTGCGCTTTTTTGATGATGGCGAAAACTTCCTCGTCTATCTCCCGGGCTGTCTGGTCGGAATACTGGCGCTGGCGCGTGATGTCGCGGCCCAGGAATATCTCGCCTTCTTCCTTTTTAAGCGAGACGGGGCCCAGACGCTCGCTCATGCCCAGTTCGGTCACCATCGCCTGCGCGTAGGCGGTCACTTTCGACAGGTCGTTGTGCGCTCCGGTGGTGATGTCCTTAAACACCAGTTCCTCCGCCGTCTGCCCGCCCAGCAGTATGGAGAGCTGGTTGAGTATGCTGGTCTTGGTGGTCATGTAGCGGTCTTCCACCGGCAACTGCATCGTATATCCCAGCGCGGGGCCGCGCGGTATGATGGAGACCTTGTGCACCGGGTCGGTGCCCGGTATCAGCTTGGCCACAAGAGCGTGGCCGCTTTCGTGATAGGCGGTGATTTTTTTTTCCTGGTCGGACATGATGCGGCTGCGGCGTTCCGGCCCCGCGATGACGCGTTCCGTAGCCTCCTCCAGGTCCTTCATGTCCACCGCTTTCTTGTCGTGGCGGGCGGCCAGCAGCGCCGATTCGTTTATTACATTGGCCAGATCAGCGCCTACAAATCCGGGCGTCTGTCTTGCCAGCACCGAGATGTTTATCTCCGGGTCCATTTTCACTTTCTTGGCGTGGACCTTTAAAATCTCCTCGCGGCCCTTTATGTCCGGCGTGGGGACGTTGACGTGGCGGTCGAAGCGTCCGGGGCGCATCAGCGCCGGGTCAAGCACGTCCGGGCGGTTGGTGGAGCCGATGAGTATTATGCCTTCCTTGGATTCAAAGCCGTCCAGTTCCACAAGCAGCTGGTTCAGCGTCTGCTCGCGCTCGTCGTGCCCGCCGCCTATGCCCGCGAAACGGTGGCGGCCCACGGCGTCCAGTTCGTCGATAAATACTATCGCCGGCGGGTTGCGCTTGGCCTGCTCGAACAGATCGCGCACGCGGCTTGCGCCCACGCCCACGAACATTTCCACGAAATCGGAGCCCGAGGAGGTGTAGAACGGCACTCCCGCCTCGCCCGCTACGGCGCGGGCAAGCAGCGTCTTGCCGGTTCCGGGGGGACCGTAGAGCAGCACGCCCTTTGGCAGGTTGCCGCCGAGCTTCTGGAATTTCTTGGGGTTTTTGAGGAAATCTATGATGTCCTTAAGCTCTTCCTTGGCTTCGTCGCAGCCGGCGACGTCGGCAAACGTCACTTTCTGCTTGGAAAGGTCCTGTTCCTTGGCGCGCGAACGGCCGAAGGCCATCGCCTGCTTGCCGCCGCTCTGCGCCGGGCGTATCAGCACGAACCACCAGAAGAAGAAAAACAGCACCACGCTGCCCACCTGGATGAGGACGTTGGGTATCCAGCTCCTGTCCGGCTCGGCGCTGAAGGATATCTTGGCGTTCTGCATGTCCTCTACCAGCTTCGGGTCGTTGAGCGGTATCGTGTGGAAGGGCACCGTGGTGGCGCCGTCCTTGTATTCGCCCTTTATCAGGTCGCTGCGCACGCTGACTTTCATTATTTCCTGCGCGGCCAGTTTGGATTTGAAGTCGGAGTAGGAAAGTTCCATCTCCTCCTTGTTGCCCTGCATGTGCTGGTACAGCATCAGTATAAGGAGCAAAGCCACCGCCCACATGAGCAGTTGCTGGAATGGAAATCCGGGTTTTTTTGCTGGAGGCATGTTGGTTTATATCCTGCTTGATTTGAGTATGCCTATATAAGGCAGATTGCGGTATATTTCCTTGTAGTCCAGGCCGTAGCCGACCACGAATTCGTCGCCTATCTTGAAGCCCTTGTAACGTATGGGCACTTCAATTTTGCGGCAGGCGGGTTTGTCCAGAAGCGTACAGAGTGTGAGGGAGCGCGGCCGGCGGGTTTTGAAATTGGCCATCATATAGCTCATCGTAAGTCCGGAGTCCACGATATCCTCCACGATGATGACGTCCTTGCCTTCTATGCTTTCCCGCAGGTCCAGCAGCAGCCGCACCACGCCGGTGGATTTCATGCCGCCGTCATAAGAGGACGGGCAGATAAAATCCAGCGAGCAGTCTATGGAGATGTTCTGCATCAGGTCCGACAGGAACAGCACGCTGCCGCGCAGCACGCCCACCAAAACCGGCTTTTTGCCCTTGAAGTCGTGGGAAATCTCCGTGCCCAGTTCCTTGACCCGCTGCTGCAACTGCTCTCGTGAAACCAGCACCCTTTCTATATCCGGATGTGTCGCGCTGGACAATGGAGCCTCCGTGCTTTTAGACATATCATCTATTCTATCTTTTACGCAAATGCCAGTCAAACCGGCTTGCCATTAATGGAAATATCAATTAGTATTACTATGTCCAAGGGAGGATATGATGAAATGCGCAGTCACCGGCGGCGCCGGTTTTATCGGCAGCCATGTTACCGACAGGCTTCTGGCCGAAGGCCATGACGTTCTGGTCATGGATAATTTCTCTACCGGCCGCCCGCAGAACCTTTTGCACCACAAAAACAACCAGCATTTAAAGATAGTGCAGGCCGACATCGCCGATCTTGAAAAGATAAAACCTTTTTTCGAGGGCATAGATTACGTTTTCCATCTGGCCGCGCTGGCAGATATCGTGCCCTCCATAGTGGATCCCGTGGCTTATTACCGCTCCAATGTTTACGGCACGATGTGCGTCATGGAATCCTGCCGTCAGGCGGGGGTGCGCAAAGTCGTCTATGCTGCGTCCTCCTCGTGCTATGGGATACCGGACGTTTATCCCACGCCGGAAACCGAGGAAATCCGCCCGCAGTATCCTTACGCGCTGACAAAAAATATCGGCGAGCAGACCGTGCTGCACTGGGGGAAGATTTACAAAATCCCGGTGGTGGCGCTGCGGCTTTTCAACGTCTACGGCACACGCTCGCGCACCAGCGGCACATACGGCGCGGTGTTCGGCGTTTTCCTGCGCCAGAAACTGGCCGGGCAGCCGTTTACGATAGTGGGCGACGGCAACCAGACCCGCGATTTCACTTATGTGACCGACGTGGCGGACGCTTTCCATGCCGCCGCATGGTCGCCGTTGACGCATGTTGTATTCAATGTCGGTTCCGACGGCAGCTACAGCATAAACACGCTGGCGGATTTGCTGGGCGGCGAAAAGACTTATATCCCAAAGCGCCCCGGCGAACCGGAATGCACTTTCGCCGATATCACAAAGATAAAACGCGTGCTCGGCTGGAAACCCAAAGTCAGTTTCGAGCAGGGCGTGCGTAAAGTGCTTGCCGATATCGACTACTGGAAAGAGGCCCCGCTCTGGACGCCGGATTCAATCGCCGACGCGACAAAAGACTGGTTTAAATACCTGACGCCGCTGTCATAATCCCTCTTGATACCCGGGTATAAACGGAGCGCGCCGCATTAAATATGCGGCGCGCTTTAAACATGGAGCGTTTTTATTTCATTATCCTGAGCAGTATCCCTATCTCGAACTCGGCGGAGCTGCCTGCGTGTACGGCGACTATGCCGTGCTGCGTGTAACACAGCACCGAGCCGCTCTCGACGGTTATGACAGCGTGTTCGTCCTGCACCTGCGCCGTGAACACTGCGCCGGTATAATAAACCTGAACCCATTTCCCGGCGGATAAAACGGCGATATTCTCCGGCCGCGCATCCAGTATCCCCTCGGCGGCGCGAGCGGCGGTGTCGGGCGAACCGTCCTTTATCGCCGCAAGCATCGCGCGCATCCGCGCGGTGTTGTCCCGTGTGCAGGAGTTTTGCGCGTCGCGCTGTGCGGCCGAGGCGTCTATTTTTGCGGTTCCGTTGGACATCTCGAGTGTGCAGGGCCCGCAGGGCATGCAGGACTGCGCGGAAACAAGGGTGCGGTCCGACGGGCGCACTTCGCTGTTGTCCCAAAGCACGGCCTGTGCGTCCGCGCTGGAAGGGACTATGTTGAATGCGGTGTCCAGCGCGCAGAGAGGATTGCCCATGCAGGAATTTGCGGGCGAGGTCGCAACGCCCACGCCGAAACCGGAAACGGCGCCGCTTGATGCGGCGGAGAAAATGGCGGTATTGTCCGCGGCCAGCAAGCCGGAAAGTTCCGTATCCAGTTTCGCCAGTTTTTTTTGCGATGATTCCAGCGATTTTATGCTTTCCTCCGCCTGAACGAGAGTCTTTTCATTGCCCGACGCTCGCGCAATTTTCTCGGCGCGTTTTGCGGATATTGTTTTTTCCGGCACTTCCTGCTCTAGCGACTGCTCCTCGCGCAACCGCGCAAGCGAGGTTTGCCTGCGGCAATAAGCAACGGCAAGCCCGTCGGCTTTTGCGCATGCGCCGCCGAAAAGGGATTCGTCCACCGCCGGGCGGGCGTGTTCCAGCGCATAAACCGACGCCGCCAGCGCGCCCGCTTCCTGCGCGAAAGGCTCGGCGTCCGGCTTTTGCATGGATGGCGACTTGCAATAGCCGGTAATGCCGCTTACCGCATCGGCTATTTTTTCAAGCTCCTCTGCGCGGTTTATAAGATCGCTTTTGTCCTGCCCGGAGGCATTGCCTGACGGCATGAAAGCGGACGGCAAATCCGGCGAGGTGGCCGCCTGTGCGGAATCCAGATTCCAGGAAAGCGTATGCATCTCGCGCATTGCCCGGTCCATTTTGTCCGACCATTTTTTGCAGACGCCGTAATATTTGTTCGCGGCGGCGTTGGCCTGTTTGGAACCTTTGCTTTCCTGCCTGAATTCTTTTTTGCCGATGCGGGTGATGTCGTAGCCCATGACTTTCGGCGCGGGGGGACAGTCCAGTTTTTCTATGCGGCAGCCGGACGGAGCGGCGGCGCAGGCGGCCGCGTCCTGCGCGTAATTCTGCATGGAGATCAGGAGCCCGGTGACATAATTATTTACGTCCGGGGATTGGGTCGGCGAATCGGCAAAATTTTCGCTTAAGCCCGCCGCCTCCTCGCGCATCTGGTAGCTTAATGCGCCGGTGCGCTCGCGCGAAGCGGCAAGGTCCCCGTCCAGTTTTTCGGAACGGGACTGCAATGCCTCGCTGCGTTTTCTCGCGGTGTCCGCCGCCATGGCCGCCTGATGCTTGTGCTGCTTTTCTTCCAGCCGAGCGCGCTGGCGCAGCAGCATTGCCTTGGAGCAGGCTTCGTCCGCTCCCATTGCATAAACTCCGGCGGCCGCAAATGCCGCAATGCAGAAAAGGGCTATGACTCTCATATAGCATTGATAATACTAAATATATAAATCAGAATTTTGCTATCATTTGTCCATATGACGGATTTCTGCGCTGACAAGAAAAAAACCGTCGCCCAGTTGGGCGAACTGGCGGCCAAACTGCGCGCCAAGGGCAAGAAAGTTGTGCTCTGCCACGGCGTCTTCGATTTGATGCATCCCGGGCACATAAAACATCTGGAGGCCGCGCGCAAAGAGGGCGATTATCTTTTTGTCACCGTCACTCCGGACGCTTATGTGAACAAGGGTCCGGGGCGTCCGGTTTTCAACCAGTATCTGCGGCTTGACTCGATAGCGGCGCTTTCCGTGGTGGATTATGCGGCGATAAACGAATGGAAGACGGCCGTCGAAACGCTTGGCGCGCTAAAGCCGGACGTCTATGTGAAAGGCACCGATTACTCCGCGCCGGAACAGGATGTGACCGGCGGCATCTCCGCGGAGCGCGAGGCCGTGGAACGCCACGGCGGCAGGCTGCATTTCACCGACGAGATAACGTTCAGCTCCACCGAGCTTTTAAACAAATTTTTCGGCGTGTTCAGCGAGCAGGAAAAAAATTTCCTCTCCTCCTTCCGCGCGCGCTGCGGCGTGTCGCAGGCGATGGCGGCGGTAAAGGCCGCCTCCGGGCTGAAAGTGCTGGTGGTCGGCGACGTTATTATCGACGAGTACCATTACTGCAAAGGCATGGGCAAACCGCCCAAGGACAACATCATCTCCGCGCGGTTCATCGGCGAGGAACGCTTCCCCGGCGGCGCGCTGGCCTGCGCAAACCATATCGCGGGCATTTGCGAAAAAGTGGATCTGGTCTCCTGTCTGGGCGCGCAGGACTCGCGCGAGGAATATATACTGGAACACCTAAAATCCAATATACGCCCGAAATTTTTCAAGCGGGAAGACGGTTGTACCGTTGTGAAACGCCGCTATGTAGACTCCGCATTCCTTACCAAGCTGTTCGAGATAGCTTTTGTGGACGACAGGCCTCTCCCGGCAAAGACCGAGAATGCGATAGCAAAGCATCTGGAAAAAGTAATCGGTTCCTACGATCTGGTGCTGGTGTCCGATTTCGGCCACGGGTTCATAACGCCCAAGCTGGTAAATATTCTCTCGAAGGCTAAATTCCTGGCGGTAAACGCGCAGACCAACAGCGCAAACGCGGGCTATAATCTTGTAACCAAATACAATCGCGCCGACTATATCTGCATAGACGAGCCGGAAATACGCCTCGCCGCGCACGACAAGTACGGCGATATCCGCGGGATAATAACCGGGCTGTCCAAAAAGCTGCGCTGCCGCCGCATTTCGATAACGCGCGGGCATATGGGCGCTATCGGCTACGACGCAAAAAAGGGATTTTCCGAAGTGCCCGCTTTCGCCGGGAAAATAGTGGACCGGGTGGGCGCGGGCGACTCCTATCTTTCCATAACCGCGCCGCTGGCCGCTTCCGGCGCGCCGATGGATATTGTCGCCTTCATCGGCAGCGCGGCCGCCGCGATAAAGGTGGGCATAGTCTGCAACCGCGCGCCCGTGGATCCCGTATCGCTTTGCAAATTCATGACCACGCTGCTAAAATGACCGACAAATACCGCATAGACAGCCATAAGCTTGTTTTCCATCCGGAACGCGTTGCGGACTGGCGCTCCGGCAAGAACATTTATCCCGTGTATGCCGAGATATCGCCGTCCGGCGCATGCAATCACCGCTGCGTTTACTGCGCGCTGGATTTCATGGGCTACAAGCCGCGCTTTCTGGATACCGCGATACTCAAAAAACGGCTGGCCGAACTTGGCAGGCTGGGACTTAAAAGCGTTATGTACGCCGGCGAGGGGGAACCCTTTTTGCACCGCGACATGGCCGAAATCACCGAGCATACAAAGCGTTCCGGCATAGACGCCGCATTTACAACCAATGCCGTGCTGCTGCGCCGCGAAACAGCCGGGCGGGTGCTGCCGGTCACGTCGTGGATAAAGGTCAGCATAAACGCGGGCAGCGCAAAGACTTATGCGGCGGTGCACCGCACAAAGCCGCAGGATTTTGATACCGTGCTGGAAAACATGGCTTTTGCCGCCGATTTGAAACGCCGCAAAAAATATCGCTGCGCCCTCGGCATGCAGATGGTGCTGCTGCCGGAAAACGCGCATGAGGCGGTAACGCTTGCCAAAACCGCGCGCGCAACCGGCATGGATTATCTGGTGATAAAGCCCTACTCGCAGCATCCGCAGAGCATAACCGGCAAATACGGCGGCATAAAATATTCCGAGTACGAAAAACTTTCCGCCGCGCTGGAAAAGCTAAATACGGATAAATTTTCCGTCATTTTCCGCCTCAACACGATGCATAAATGGGATGAACGGGAAAAGCCTTACAGGCGCTGCCTTGCGCTGCCGTTCTGGACTTATATCGACGCGGGCGGCAATGTGTGGGGATGCAGTATGTTCCTGGGCAAAAAAGAATTTCTCTACGGCAATATCGCCGATAAAACTTTCCGTGAAATCTGGAACGGCGCGGCGCGCAAAAAATCGCTTGCGATGGTCTGCAACAAGCTGGACGCCGCAAAATGCCGCATCAATTGCCGCATGGACGAGATAAACCGCTATCTCTGGCAATTGCAAAATCCCGGCGAACACGTGAATTTCATATGAGCGAAATAGACAAGGCTGCCAAACTGCATCTTCTGGAATTAATGCTGCGCGCGCGGTTGTTCGAGGAAAAAATAGTCGCGGTCTATCCCGCGCAGGACATGAAGACTCCTGTGCATCTCTATATCGGTCAGGAAGCTGTTGCCGCCGGGGTATGCGCGCATCTGCGTCGCGAGGATTACGTTTTCAGCACGCATCGCAATCACGGGCATTTGCTCTGCAAGGGCGCGGATTTAAAACCCATAGTCGCCGAACTTTACGGGCGCGCCACCGGCTGCTCCAAAGGCAAGGGCGGCTCTATGCATTTTGTGGACGAAAAAGTCGGCTGCATGGGCACCACCGCTATAGTCGGCGGCAGCGCGCCGCTCGGCGTGGGCGCGGCGCTGGCCGCAAAGCTGCGCGGCGAAAACCGCGTGTCGGCCATTTTCTTCGGCGATGGCGCATCAGACGAGGGCACTACATACGAATCGCTTAGTTTTGCCTCATTGCGCAAGCTGCCCGCGCTGTTTGTGTGCGAAAACAATTTTTACGCCACCAGTTCAAAACAGTCCGCACGCCAGCCCTGCGCCGAAATCTATAAACGGGCCGAGGCGCTTTGCATCCCGGCTGAACATATGGAAGGCAACGACGTGGAGGCGGTTTACTTCGCTGCGTCGCGCGCGGTGGAGCATATCCGTTCCGGCAAGGGACCATACTTTTTACAGTTTGATACCTATCGCTGGAAAGGCCATGTGGGGCCGGACTGCGATTACCAGAAAGGCTGCCGCCCGAAGGAAGAACTGGATGAATGGATGAAGCGCTGTCCCGTTTCCAAATACGAGGCGAAGCTGATATCCGAAAAAGTAACCACTTTCGCGTCCGTCGAGAAAATACGCGCCGGGATAATGGAAGGTGTTGAAGCTGCATGGGCTTTTGCAAAGCAAAGCCCGTATCCCGGGCCGGAAGAAATTTTAAGGGATGTGTACAAATAATGCCCTGGACAAAAGTTCTCATAGATAAATCGGAATTTGAAAACACGCTCGGGCGCGAGGGTCTGCGCGGGCTAACTTACCGTGCGGCGCTTTTGGAAGCGCAAACCCAGTTGCTGGAAAGCGACAAGTCGGTCTTCCTGCTCGGCGAGGGGATAGACGATCCGGGCGGCGTGTTCGGCTCCACGCTCGGCCTTGCCGCAAAATTCGGCCCGGACCGCGTTATGGATATCCCGATAGCCGAAAACGGCCTCACCGGCATAGCGGCCGGCGCGGCGATATGTGGCATGCATCCGGTTTTCATACACATGCGCATGGATTTCCTGCCGATGAGCATGGACCAGCTTGTAAACCACGCCGCGAAATGGAATTACATGACGGGCGGACGGCTCAACGTGCCGCTGGTGGTGCGCAGCATAGTCGGACGCGGCTGGGGCTCGGCGGCGCAGCATTCGCAGGCGCTGCACGGACTTTTCGCCGGCATACCGGGACTTAAGATAGCTGTGCCGTCCACTCCGTATGATGCCAAGGGCATGATGATTGCCGCCGTGCGCGACGGCAATCCGGTCTTGTTCTGCGAGCATCGCTGGCTTTACGATTTTGTCGGCTATGTGCCTGAGGAAATGTACGAAGTTCCGCTCGGCGAGGCGGTGACGCGGCGCAAAGGCAGGGACGTTACCATAGTGGCGCTTTCGCTTATGGTGTACGAGGCGATAAAAGCCTGCCGCCTGCTTGAAAAAGAAGGCATAGACGCCGAAATAATAGACCCGCGCACCATACGCCCGCTGGACGAGGAAACGATACTGGAATCCGTTTCCAGAACCGGCCGCGCGATTATCGCAGATACCGCCGGTAAAACCGGCGGCGTTTCCGGCGAGATTGCGGCGGTGATAGCCGAGAAGGCTTTCGATAAACTTAAAGCGCCGGTAATGCGCATCGGGCTGCCCGACGCGCCCACTCCGGCCAGCCCGGAACTGGAAAAGGTTTACTATCCCGGCGCAAACGAAATAGCCGCCGCCGCGCGCAAACTCTGCGGAAAATAATATGGCGGACAATATAAATATTTCGGTAGTGATGCCCGCGCTCAACGAGGCGAAAAACATAGAGCTTGCGGTGCGCAATTCGCTTTCCGCCTTCGACGCTTTTAAGCTGTCCGGCGAAGTGATAGTCGTAAACGACGGCAGCCGCGACGCCACGCCCGACATCGTCGGCAAAATATCCGCGATGGACCCGCGCGTGAGAATGCTCACGCACGCCACGCCCTGCGGCATAGGCGCTTCGTTCTGGGACGGCGCGGACAAGGCCTGCGGCGACGTGGTTGTTATGCTGCCCGGCGACAATGAAAACGACCCGCTTGAGATTTTCCGCTATTATCCGCTGCTGGAACATGTGGACATGGTCATCCCTTTTATCTTCAACAAACAGGCGAGGTCGCTTTTCCGCAACGGGCTTTCGTTCGCGTACCGCTTCATAATCAACACGACTTTCCTCGTCTATTTCAATTACACCAATGGCACGGTGCTTTACCGCAAGTCGGTGCTGAAAACGCTGGAATTTCGCAGCACGAACTTTTTCTTCCAGACGGACATACTGATACGCCTCGTAAAGCGCGGCTACCTGTTCGCGGAAGTGCCGTACCATCTCGGCAAGCGCAAGGAAGGAGTCTCAAAAGCGGTATCCTTCCCGTCGCTGTTGCAGGTGATGCGCGGTTATTCAAAGCTGGTGCGCGACCAGTATTTCCACAAGCATTCCCCCGAGCATTATCCGGACGATTCACAAACTTCAAAGCGCAGGCATGAAGATGAGCGAACTGATTCTTGACGGGCACAAGCTGGCGTGGCACCGCGACCGCGTGGAAGCGTGGCTGCGCGGCGAGCGCATAGCGCCGATAACCATAGACTGCGCGCTCACCCGCGCGTGCGGCTATAAATGCATTTACTGCTACGGGCAGCTCCAGAACAACGACGAACACCGCATGACGCGCGATGTCATTTTCCGTTTTCTAGACGATGCCGCCGAGATAGGCGTAAAGGCGGTCAGTTTCGTCAGCGACGGGGAATCCACCTGCTCGCCGCATCTTTACGACGCGATAGCGCGCGGCAAGGCAAACGGGCTTGATATGGCGCTCGGCACCAACGGCTATCTGCTTAAAGAGGAAAAGCTTGATGAAATGCTGCCCGCGCTCACATACCTGCGCTTTAATATCTCAGCGGGCGAGCCGGACGAATACCGCCGTATAATGGGCGCGCCGGCCGACGGTTTTGAAAAAGTCACCGGCCTAATCCGCAAATGCGTGGCTATAAAGCGCAGGAACAATCTGCCGGTCACGATAGGGCTGCAAATGGTGCTGATGCCGGAGTTCGCCGCGCAGATAATGCCGCTTGCAAAACTCGGGCGCGAGCTCGGCGCGGACTATCTGGTGATAAAGCATTGCAGCGACGACGAAAACGGCGCGCTGGGCGTGGATTATTCGCGCTATCAGCGGCTCGACGGGCTTTTGCGCGAGGCCGAGGCGCTAAGCGCCGATAAATATATCGTGCGCGCCAAATGGTCAAAAATAATGAGCGGCGGGCGGCGCTGTTATTCCAAATGCTTCGGGCCGCCCTTCATAATCCAGTTCTCCGGCTCCGGGCTTGTCGCGCCTTGCGGCATGCTTTTCAATTCCAAATATTCACGCTACCATATCGGCAACATAGCGGACACGCCGTTCAAAGAGATATGGAAGTCCGAGCGGTACTGGGAAGTGATGCGGCTGATATCGTCGGACGCCTTCGACGCGCGCACGATGTGCGGCACGCTCTGCCTTCAGCACAAGGTGAACGAATATCTATGGGCGCTGCGCGAAAAAGGGCAGTTGCCCGATATCCCATGCGGCGCGCCGCCGCAGCATATCAACTTCATATGACGCGGGAGTGCAACCATGAAAAACAATCTCGTTCTCGCGGCCAAATGCGCGCCGGTCGCCGATAAACTGGACCTGGTGCGCGATGCCGGAATTCAGGCGGTGGAGCTCTATCTCTCCGCCCGCATACTTTCCAACCTGCGCGGCATAATAAAGCTGTGCCGCAAATACGATTTTACCTATGCGCTGCACGCGCCAAACGACTGCCACGCGCCGGTGGCGGTGGCCCAGCTTGCCGACGAGATAGGCGCGCGCGTCGCGGTGATGCACGATATTTTCTGGGAGGACGAGTGGCGCGAAACGGCCGAGGCTTTCAAAAACTCCTCGGCGAAAGTCTGCGTGGAAAACATACGCTGCGTGCATGATCCGGAAAAGTTCATGCGCCGCCTGAACTTCGGCATGTGTTTCGACCTAGAGCATGTGCAGATGGAGTGTTCGGGCTTTTATGAAGCGGCTTTCGCGGATGTGGCCGTACATGCGTCGCATATACATCTGACCGGCTACTATCACGGCAGCCAGCTTTGGCACACGCATATGCACCGCTCGCCGGAACATGCGGTGCGCGTGCTGGACATGCTTTCCGCAAGCGGCTATCACGGCCTTGTGGTTTCCGAAGCGTCGACGCAGTACCAGACCGCCGAGGAGTTCGCCACGCTGCGCAGTTTTTTCAGGGCGTGGCAGAAGGTTCCCGGCTCGATTGTCATTGAAAAGTTCGGCGGCGGCGCGGAACCGGCAATGCGCCGCCCGCTTGCCGATGACGACTCGCATTTCAGAAGCTGAAAATATGCAAACCCTGTTTTCAGGCAGCGCCATATTCGCAGCCGGATTCATGCTTCACCTGGTATGGTGGCGCGTGGCGCTGCCCCGCCGCCAGACAAAGACGCTGCTTGTGATATTTTTTGCCGCGCTGGCCGTATCTCTGGCGTGGCTTTATCGCGGGCTTCCAGCCGGGGAATTGTGCCATATCGCGCTTTATGTTACTTCGCTTATACTGGCGTACATGATAACCTACTCGGCGGTGGAGGCGGACAGCCCGTCGCTGCTTGTGGCGCTTGCCGTGGCGCGCGCCGGGGAAAAAGGGCTTGCCGCGGATGAAATATTCGCTCTGCTGGATGACCATGCGCTTGTGGACCCGCGCCTCGACGATTTGCTCCTGGATAAAATGGCCGTGCTGGAAAACGGCAGATACCGCATAACTGAAAAGGGCCGCGTTTTAGCCGGGATATTCGCCGCGCATCGCGCGCTGCTCGGCGCCGGGAAGGGGGGATAATGCAAACTCTTATACCTCTTGCGGCATTATTTGCAAACGCCCTGTCCGCCATACTTATATTCAGGCTCAGGCTCGCCCCGCTGCTTAAAGCCGTCTATGGAGGTTTTGCCGCCGGGCTTGCCGCTCTTTGCCTGATGCAGGCGTTTTTTGCGCCCGGTTTCGGGGATTTGGCCGCCAATGCGGTTATCTACGGCGCGCTTTCATACTGCCATTTCCATTTCATAAATCTGGGCGAAACCGCGCGCCGCATACGCATATTGCGCGAACTGGCTGAAAGTCCGGACGGACTTTCGCGCGAGGAACTTTCAGGGCGTTACAACGCGCGGCAGATGCTCTCGGTGCGCCTCGCGAGGCTTGAGGGCAACGGCCAGCTCCGTCTTGAAAACGGGCGTTATGTTTCCGGCGCACCGGCGGTGCTCGGCATGGCGCGCGCGCTGGATTTTATGAAACGGCTGCTGCTCGGCCGCAAGGCGGGTTGAGCGCGCTCATGCAGCGGGCGCTTTTCAAGTGCTAGAATTTATTGGATTTAAAGGAGGCTTTACAACATGATACCGGTTTCACGTCCTTCGCTTGGCAAAGAGGAATTGGGTGCGATAGAAAAAGTTTTCGCCACAGGCTGGCTCGGTCTTGGCGCGACCGTGCTTGAGTTCGAAAACAAGATAAAGGAATATATCGGCGTAAAAAACGCCATAGGCGTATGCACCGGCACGGCTGCGATACACATAGCGCTGGACGGTTTCGGCATCGGCGCGGGCGACGAGGTCATAGTTCCGTCGCTGACGTTTGCCGCCACGATACAGGCCATAATCGCGGCAGGCGCGCGCCCCGTTTTCTGCGAGGCCGATCCGCGCACGCTGAATATTGATGTGAAAGATGCCGCAAAGCGCATCACCAAAAAAACAAAGGCGATAATCCCGGTGCATTACTGCGGCAATGCCTGCGATATGGACGCGCTGCTTGAGCTGGGCAAAAAGCATGATTTGAAAATAATTGAGGATGCCGCGCACGCTTTCGGTTCGTCTTACAAGGGCAAAAAACTGGGCAGCTTCGGCGACTGCGCCTGCTTCAGTTTCGACCCGATAAAAAATCTTACCTGCATAGAAGGCGGCGCGGTTGTTCTTAACGACGACGCTGTCGCTGAAATAATACGCAAAAAACGCATTCTCGGCATAGACAAGGACACTTGGGCGCGCTACCAGAACCAGCGGCTGTGGTTCTACGAAATAGTGGACAAGGGTTATCGCTACCACCTGAGCAACGTAAACGCCGCCGTAGGACTGGAACAGTTCAAAAAATTGCAGGGGTTTCTCGACCGCAAGCGCGAAATCGTAAAAAAATACGACGCGGCGTTTAAAAATCTGACGACGGTGCTTCCTCTGGAAAACAATCACGAGGACACCGCCCAGTTCTGCTACATAGTGCGCGTGGTGAAAGACCGCGAAGGGTTTATGGCTTTCCTTAAATCCCGCGACGTGGCCACCGGAGTGCATTACACTCCCAATCATGTGCAGCCCTATTTCAAACAATATGCCGACGGTCCTCTGCCGGTCACGGAGCTGCTGGGCGAGCAGATATGCACGCTGCCGCTGCTTTACGCGATGAGCGACGCGGAAGCGGACACGGTCATAAAGGCAGTGCTTGATTTCAACGGCGCACAATGAGGCTTTCCCTTATCATCCCGGCATTCAACAGCGGCAAAAAACTGCCGCTGTTGTTTGACGCCGTACGCCGCCAGACGCTGCGTCCCGATGAAATAGTGGTGATAGACAGTTTTTCCTCCGACGATACCGCCGCAGTCGCGGCGGCGGAGGGCGCAAGGGTGATAACCGTTCATAACGAGGATTTCGACCACGGCGGCACGCGCACTATCGGCGCGAAAGCCTCCGGCGGCGACATACTGCTTTTTATGACGGATGACGCCTTGCCCGCAGGGGATGACGCATTTTCGGAAATTGTCCGTCCGTTTATCGATGAAAAAATCGGCGCGGTTTGCGGCCGCCAGTTGCCGCATGCCGGTGCCACGGCCGTCGCCGGACATCTGCGCGCTTTCAATTACCCGGATGTTTCCCGCACGCTGTCCTATGAAGACCGCGCTAAATACGGCATAAAAACAGCTTTTCTCTCGGACAGTTTCTGCGCCTATCGCCGCGCCGCGCTGGAAGACGCGGGCTGGTTTCGCGAGCGCCTTATAATATCGGAGGATATGTGCGCGGGTTATGATATGCTGCGCAAGGGCTGGAAACTCCATTATTGCGCCAAGGCATGCGCATATCATTCGCATAATTATTCGCCGGGGCAGGAGTTTTCCCGCTATTTCGATATAGGGGTTATGCATTCGCTCGAGCATGACATGATAGCGGATCTGGGGCGTGCCGAAAGCGAAGGAGTGCGCTATATCCTCTCGGCGCTTGCTTCTTTCGGATGGGAAGTATGGCTGTACCCGGGTTTTTTCTTGCGCGTCGCGGCAAAGCTGGCGGGATACCGGCTTGGTTTGGCGCATCGCATGTTTTCTGGTGCGCTTTGCCGCAGTTTTTCGATGCACAAGTCCTGGTGGGATAAAAACAAGGCTTGATGCCGCGATTCTTCAATGTAACGATATGCCCTTTTTGTCCGCATTGTATTGATGCGCTACGGCTGTAAGCGGCCTTCTAAAATGATATAAAGTATATACGAAAGCTCCATTGGAATGGCTGATTATGCACAAACTTGTACTATTCGATTTAGACGGAACGCTTGTTAAAACTGAAGGCGCCGGTAAAAAGGCGCTTAACCGCGCGGTAAAAGAGTTATACGGCAAGGATGATGTATGCTCTGGACTTTCATTGTCCGGCAGCACGGATAAAGACAATTTCAGCCGCGCATATGCCGCCGCCACAGGCAAGAAAGCAAAGGCTAAAGACGTGGCCCTTATAACCGGCAGATATCTGGCTTGCCTGCCGGAGGAAGTGGAAAATTCGGTACGCGCAAAACATTACGCGGCCATAAACGGCGTAGAGAAATTTATTTTCGCGCTAAAAAAAACCGGCAGCGTGATAGTGGCGCTCGGTACAGGCAATATCAAGGAAGGCGCCTGCATAAAGCTTGCTCCTTCCGGACTGGCGGCGCATTTTGAATGCGGCGGTTTCGGCTGCGACGGTTTTGAGCGCATCGACATGCTGCGCGCGGCGGTAAAACGGGCTTCAAAACTCTGCGGCGAGGCCATACCGCCGTCCCATGTTTACGTGATAGGCGATACCGCAAAGGATGTTGCGGCGGGCAAGCTCGGAGGCTATCATACGGCGGCCGTATCCTGCGGTTTCGGCTCGCAGGATGAACTGATGCATTCCGCTCCGGAGTTGCTGGCCGAGGATTTTTCTGATTTGGAGCCGTGGATGATCTGGCTGGGCCTTGACGAGGACCCGCTCGGAGTACAGCGCGCAAGCTACATGTTTCCCGACTGCGCCATAGAGCATGTGCAGTTCGGCCGCAGCGGTATGGACACTGCGCAACTGCGCCTTATGCGCAGGATAAAAAAAGATGCCCGCAGACAACTGGCAAAAAAAGCTGTTTGACCCGGCGGTATACACTCCGGCCACGCCCGGCGCGGTAAAACACGCCGTACAGGAAGCGGCATTCACGGTCAGGGCCATGGGGCTTAAAAAAGGGATGTCCGTGCTGGATGTGGCCTGCGGGCCCGGCAGGCACAGCGTGGAGCTTGCCCGTCGCGGCTGCGATGTGACAGGTCTGGATTTTTGCAGGGGATACCTTGACGAGGCTCGCGCGGCGGCCAAAAAGCGCGGCGTAAAAGCGGATTTCGTGCATGGCGACATGCGCAAAATGAAGTTTGCGGGAAAATTTGACGCGGTGATATGCATGTTCACCAGTTTCGGTTATTTCACCCCGGCGCAGGACCTGCTGGTTTTAAAAAGCATGACCCGCGCGCTTAAACCCGGCGGCAGGCTGCTGCTGGATGTGCAGGGGGAAGAACCCTTTTTGAAGACTCCGTCAGGGCGTGACTGGTTCCGGAGAGAGGACGGTTCGTTCCTCCTTGAAGAATGGAAATATGATTTGAAGCGGGCGAGGCTTGAAAACCGCTGGGTTTTTATTGGCAGGGATGGAAAAGCGACTGCGCGGGACTTTAAGGTTAACATCTATAATAAAGCCCGCATGGAAAAAATTTTCGGCAGCGCCGGGCTTAAGCCGCTGAAATTTTATAACGGATTTGAAAGATCGCGCAACAGCTCAAGGCTTGTTGCGCTTGCAGCAAAAAACTGGGTTTAACCCGTATTTTGCAATAGAGAGCGGGATTCGACGTCGGCTGTCTGGACATTTCTTTGCAAAATTTGGCGGCTATACCAAAGGGTATTCCCACCGAATTTTGCTTCTAAATCTCCTCAGCATCCACCGGCTCGGTCCTCGCTTCCATTGAAAATACGGGTATAACGGAGAACGAAAAAATGGCAAAACTTGTCGAATGCGTGCCCAATTTCAGCGAAGGGCGCGACGAGAAAAAGATAAACGCAGTAGTTGACGCCGCGCGCGGCGTGCCGGGCGTTATAGTGCTGGATGTGGAAAAGGACGCCGACCACAACCGCACCGTGCTTACGTTCATCGCTCCGCTTGAAACCGCCGTGGAAGCCTGTTTCCAGGTAGTCAGGAAATCCTCCGAGCTTATCGATCTCAATTTTCATAAAGGCGAGCATCCCAGAATGGGCGCTACCGACGTGGCTCCGTTCATACCGATAATGGGTTCCACCGTAGAGGAATGCGTGGCATTGGCCGGGCAGCTCGGCGAACGCGTAGGCACCGAACTGCATATTCCCGTTTATCTTTATGATCTTGCCGCCCGCCGTCCGGAACGCAGGAACCTTGCCGACGTACGCAAGGGGCAGTTCGAAGGACTGCGCGAGGAAATCGGCAGGAACGACGCAAAAATACCGGATTTCGGTCCCAACCATATTCATAAGACGGCCGGTGCGATAGCCGTCGGCGCGCGTCAGCAGATAGTCAATTTCAACGTCAATCTGGATACCAAGGACATGAGTTTCGGCAAGGTCCTCGCCAAAAAAATACGCACCTCCGGCGGCGGGCTGCCCTGCCTGCGCGCAAAAGAGATTTTTCTTGAATCAAAGGGGCAGGTGCAGATTTCCACCGTGCTTACCGATTATCGCACCACCTCTATAAAGCGCGCGATGGACGAAATAGAAAAGGAAATCGCCCCGCTTGGCATAAAGATAACCGGCACGGAGCTTATCGGTCTTACCACCGAGGACGCGCTTGTGCGCTACGCGCTGGAAGCGCTCAAAGTGGAAAATTTCAACATAGAAGCGCAGATACTGGAAAGCCGCATAACCGCGCTGCTCGCCGGCTGGCAGAGCGGGGCGGGCAGCCTTGTCGAGGCGCTGGCATCCTCCGCGCCGACACCTGGCGGCGGCAGCGCGGCCGCGGTTTCATCCGCGATGGGCGCGGCGCTCGGCATAATGGCTATCGGCATAAGCCTCCAGAGCAAGAAGGTGGATGAGGATAAAAAGGTGCAGCTTCGCGCCGCCAATGCTAAGCTGTTTGTAACCAAGAACGCGATTTCCGCCTGCGTGAGCGAGGACTCCCGCGCGTACGATCTTTATGTCTCCGCGCGCAAGATGCCAAAGGACTCTCCGGAACGCCCTGCGGCGCTGGTGGCGGCAGCGCGTTATGCGGCCGAAGTGCCGCTTCGGACGGCGAAACTTTCAAAGCAGGCGATGGACGAGCTTTCGGAAGCGAAGGCCTGCATATACGCGCCGGTGCAGTCGGATTTCAACAGCGCTTTCCATCTGCTGAAAGCCGGCATAGCCTGCGCGGCCGAGAACGTACGCATAAATCTCGGTTCCATAGAAGACAAGGCATATGCTGCAAGCCTTGAAAAAGAGATAGATTCTCTGGTTAAATGAATATAATCCTAGCGCGCAGCTTAGTGCGCGCCGGCCGGGTGCTACATGACTGACGAGAACTCAAGGAAATCAAACGGCGAAAACACTCCCGATCTGGGAGGGATATTCGCGCGCATAGGGAAAAAGGAACAGGAGGAGGCCTCGCGCTCGCAGCGCGGTTCTTCACGCGAAGAGCCCGGCGATAAAAAATCGCTCAAGGCGCTGCGCGAACACCTGATGGAATTTGCATGGGCGCGCGACGAGGTTTATAATATTTCCTCCAAGTTCTTCGGCCGCCGCACAGCCGCCGAGCTGGACGAGCAGTACCAGCGCCTGCTTAAATCGCTGCATTTTCTCGAGAGTCCCGAGGAGAATTCCGATCTGGCGCTCAAGGTGATGCTCGACGAGATGACCAGCGCCGAGGCCATAAAAAAGTCGCTGCTGCGCAAAAGCGAGGCAGAACTTAAAAAGGCGCTGGAGGGATTTTCCTGGCCCGCCGAAAACATAGGCCGCCTCGCCCGCAAATACGCGGGCGACAAGACCGCGCAGGAAATAGAAACCAGATACCGCATAATACTTTCCGAACTCCCCTACGAGGATTCTCCGGACGAGAACCGCGATCTGGCGCTTGCCGTCATGGAAGACGGCGGCCAGTACGAAAGCGCGAGCCTCGAGGCTGCGCGGCGCAAGTATTCGCGCGAGATTTCAAAAATGCTGGGTCTTCCTTCCAGACCTTACGTGGCCCGGCTGACCGAAAAGTTTTTCGGACAGGAGACGGCGGGCGCGCTGCTAAACCGCTGCGAGGACATATCAAAGGAAATAGCTTCCGGAGCGCATCCCAGGGATTTCGAGCCAGCCATAAAAGTGCTTCTGGAGGATTTGACCCAGCAGGAGGCCGTGCTTGAGATGCGCGCGCTCAAAAATCAGGACGACATCGCGCATATAGCCGACGAACTGGGGCTTTCCAAAAAACAGACCGGAAAGCTTATCGCCAACTGCGCGCAGCCGCGCGGGAAGCGCTGGTTCGACGAGGAATTCCTGCGCATATTCAAGGCGCTGCCGGAGTATTCCGATTCCGACCGCAAAAACGCCATGCTGGCCGTGCGCGTTCTGGCCGACGAGATAAGCAACGATCAGGCTTTCGGCGAGGCGCAGCGTTCCAAAAACCGCGAGGACGTGCTGGCGGTGGCGCAGGAGCTTATGCTGCCGTCCGAGTACGCCGACAAGCTGCTTGCGCTCTACGACGTGGCGGGCGCACCGGCTTTCCGCGGCGGCGAGTACGACAGGCTGCTGGACTCTATCCCCCACGCGCAGGAACTGCACAAGTCGGCCGGGCAGCTGGCGCTCAAGGTCATTTTCGGCGAGATAACCGAGGAGACCGCCTTCAAGATGGCCGAGCTTATAAAGGCGTTCGGCAAGTTCGCCATACCGGAAGAGGATTTAAACGAGATTGCAGACAAATATCTCGACAAAAAGTCATCCGAGGAACTGTTGTTCTCGTTTGAGTCCATACTGGAAAAACTGCCCTACATGCAGTCGCGCGAGGAAAACTACGGCCTTGCTATTTCCGTCCTCATCAGCGGCGGCGCGCAGGCGCTGGATAACGCCATAAATCAGGCGCAGCTTAAAAAAGACCGCGCCGAATTCCAGCGCGCGCTCAACGGCTACGGCTGGTTCAGCGGTTACGCAAGCGAGCTTTGCGAGAAGTATTTCGAGCAGAAAGAGGTGCGCCAGCTTATATCGGATTTCGAGGCGCTGCTGGCCGAACTTCCCTATCAGCAGAAGGCCACGGAAAATTACGACCTCGGGATGCGCGTGCTGCTCGGTAAAATGTCGCGCGCCGAAGCCGCGCGCGAGGCCGAGCTGCGCAAACTGTTCAAGGAGGCTGCGTGGTCCAAGGACTATGCCGCCGACATGGCCGGGGCGTATCTGGGGCACAAGGCCCCGGCGGAAGTGTTTGACGCGCTGCGCGAGCGGTTTGAAAAGAACGTTTTCTGGAAAAATAATCTGCCGGTACACCGCTATGTGGCCGCCAAGGTAATCGACGAACTGGCAGGGCGCTTTGATTTCCGCATGAGCGAACTTATATTCGAGCTTTTTTCGGCGGGGGTCCCTCTGGAAGCCGTGCGCGAGATAGAGAAGACTTCGGCTTCCCTGACCGGCAGGCATTTCAACCCGCAGGAACTGGCGGAGCGTTATGTGCAGTCCGCTGCCGACAAAGCGCCGGACGATCCCGCGCAGCGTATAATGGAGATTATGAATTCCTGAAACTTTCAGGCTCTAGTTATTTGCGCCGCGGGAATATGCCGCGGCGTTTTTTTGTCCGGTTTTACTGAGGTTTTGGCTGTGAGGACAGCGCCGCGCGGATGATTGCGGCGCGCACTATGTCGCGCTCTGCAGGGGAAGATTTCCGGGGGGCGCAAAGTAGCGTCACATGGGCGGGTTTTATCCTCAAGAGCAGCCGGAGCAGTTTTTGCTTTTCCGCCGGAAGATTTATGCCCGCCGCCAGACCGTAGAGGATGGACGAGATGCGCGCCAGCGCTTCCTCGCAGGATATAGAGCGGGCGTTTTGAAGTATCCCTATAGCCCGCCAGGCCTCGTCCTCCGACTCCGTCGCGCGCTCCTGCGAAAAAGACCATGCCCGCGCCTCGCGTTCCGCCGCGCACAAAAAACGTGCTGCCCGCGCGGCGGCCTCCAAAAGCGCGGTTTCCGGCCTGCCGAAAGGGGATATGCTTTCTATTATGTGGAAATCGCCGCAGGAATCCTGGGTCTGTCCGTCGGCGGGTTTGCAAACCATGAACATGGACGACATCGCTTTGAGGGCCGGGCCCAGCCTGCCGCTGCGCTCAAGACCGGGCAAATGGGCCAGCATGGAAATTCTCATGGCCGTGCCGGACGACTCCGGCGTGGGGGAAAGCCAGCCGAAATTTTCCTCCCAGGCATAATCCAGCGCGTCTCCGGCGGCGTCGTCCAGATTGGACAGGAAATCGTAAAGTTCCTGCGCGCAAAAACCGGGACCGGCGGACATGAAACGCAGATGATCGTGCCAGTTGAGCAGCACGGACGTGGTTTCCCGCGGCATGGCAAGCAGCGCGCCTCTGCGTACCCCTTGCAGCGGCTCGCCCTCGAAATCGATTATGCGCCGCTCTCCCAGCAGTCTTTTTGTGAACAGGTCCGGCGCGTCCAGGGTAATTTTCTTAGCTCCGCGCAAAGCGGGGATGCGGGAGAGCTTTTTAAGCATCAGCTCGCGCAGCATTAAAAGTTCTTTGTCGTCCGCTCCCGGCGCGAAGCGGCGTTGCGCAAGGTTGCGCGCAATGCGCACGCGCGTCCAGAGGACGACGTCGTCGTCCTGCCCCGGCGCGGTGCACCAGACCTGCGCGCTATCCGCCAGTTCCTTAAGCCGCACGGCGTTTTCTCCCCGCGGCTTTTATGATGTCGCGCAGTTTGGCCGCTTTCTCGAAATCCTCGTGCATAACGGCCGATTTCAGGTCGGACTTCATGATTTTTACGTTGAATTTTATATCGGCAATCGGCAGCGCCGCCGGTGACTTGATGTAGGGTTTGCCTCCGTGCCGGGAGAAACCGCTTACGCGTTTTAGAAAAAATTCCAGTTGCGGGCGAAAAGCTTCGTAACAGTGCGGGCAGCCCAGCAGCCCGGTCTCTCGGAATTCCGAATACAGCAGCCCGCATTGCGGGCATTTCAGACGGTCGTCGTGCGGTGAGGACGGCGCGGCATGGGCGAAACCTTCCCCGCGCAGCGGCACCGCGTAGTAGGAAAGCGTTCCGGGTTCAAGCCCCAGCTCTTTTTCCTTTAGCCCCATGCAGTGCGCACACAGCATCAGCCGCGTCAGCTTGTTTCTCACCGCCGCTTTTATCACGAATTCCGCGTCGTTTTTCCGGCAGCGCCTGCAAAGCATATCGGTTAAAGCCCCTGTTCGAAGGCGGCCGGAGTAACTTCGTTTAGCTTGCCGTGGGTGAGGTTGAAAATCCTGTCGCCGTAGCGCAGCGCTTCGTTATTGTGCGTCGCCATAAGCACGGCGACGCCTTCGTGCGCCAGACGGCGCAGGTCTTCGAATACGCGGCGCGCATTCTCGTTGTCCAGATTGCCGGTGGGTTCGTCGGCGAATATTATGGAAGGCCTGTTGCGCAGCGCGCGGGCGATGGCGGCGCGCTGGCGCTCCCCGCCGGAAAGCTGCGCTGGGAATTTATTGGCGAGGCTTGCCAGCCCGAACTGCTCCAGCAGTTGCAGCGAATGCGGCGGATTGGGCTGGCCGCGCAGCAGCGCCGGTATTTCTATGTTTTCCAGCACTGAAAACTCCGCCATCAGCGAGTCGAACTGGAATATGAAGCCTATCTTGCGGGAGCGCAGCGCGGCCTGTTCCGTTTCTGAAAGCGAAAGTACCGGCGTGCCGTCCAGCGATATATCGCCGGAGGAGGGCTTGTCCAGCAGCCCGAGAATGTTTAGCAGCGTGGATTTGCCCGAGCCGGAAGGCCCCATCAGTACCGTGAACTGGCCGCTTTCCACGCTGAAATCTATGTTTTCAAAAACGCGCAGCGCGGTAGGCGCCTCGCCGTAAATCTTTGCCAGCCCGCGCGCTTCCATGCAGGTATCAGCCATAATGTATCGCCTCCACGGGGCTTACTGACGACGCGCGCCGCGACGGATATACCGTCGCAAGGAAGCACAGCACATAGCTTCCCAGAACTATCGCTATGATGTCGCCGGTATGTATCGACACCGGGACCCTGGTGACGTAATAGATATCGCCCGGCAGCTCGACTATGTTGAAAGTGGCTATTATCCAGCAGAGCAGAAAGCCCAGCGCGAGCCCCAGCGCAATGCCCATGGTTCCGATGAGAAATCCTTCCCACAGGAATATGCGCCGTATGTTCGCCGGAGTGGCTCCCATGGCGCGCATAATGCCGATATCGCGCAGTTTTTCCACACCCAGAAGTATAAGGTTGGATGCGATGTTGAGCGCGGCTACAAAGACTATCAGTATCAGGATGATGAACATAACCATTTTTTCGAGTTTGAGCGCGGCGTAAAGGGTGCGGTTCATGTCAGCGAACGTTTTTACCGTGTACGGGAATCCCGCCATAGACTCAAGGCGTTTGGCGACCCTGGGCGCTTTTTGTATATCGTGCAGCCGCACTTCCATCCCGGTAGCCGAGCCGCCAAGGCCGAGGAAATCGGAAGCGTCCGGCAGCAGCGCATATGCGGCGGTGGCGTCGAACTCGTAGTATCCGGTTTTTAGCAGTCCGGAGACGCGGAATTTTTTCATCTTGGGGAAAATACCCATGCCGCTGGTTATAGACTGCGGCGAGACCAGTATTATGTCGTCGCCCACCCATACGCTTAGATTGTTGGCCAGTTCCTGACCGAGTACTATGGGCGGCGGAGGCTGCGTTTCCCCCGGGCGTTTCCTTACGGACCAGTCGCCCTCGGTGAACGATTTTTCCAGCATGCTTACTTTGCGTTCCGCGTCCGGGTCCAGCCCGCGCAGCATTATGCCCATGGAACGCCCGCCTACCGTCAAAATAGCCTGACCGAGCACCATCGGGGACACGGCTTCCACGTCCGGGTCGCGCGTGACTTTTGCCTCCAGCGCATGATATGCCGTCATCGGTAGCTGGCCGAAAATGACTATGTGCGACTGCGCGCCGGTGATTTTCTTTTGGATGTCGTCCTGAAAGCCGTTCATAACGGAAAGCGTGGTCAAAAGCGCGGCTACGCCTACGGCTACGCCCGCCACGCCTATTATCGTGGTGATTATCGCGAACAACCCTTTGCGTTTGGCTTTCAGGTAGCGCAACGCTACGAAAAATTCAAATTTCATTTTTTTAAGGCTGCGGGCGCAGGCCGGCTGTCCGGACCGCGCCCGCAGCTTTTAAACCCGGACTATTTCTGCGGCGTGTTTTTCCCCAGGTCCTTGAGCGTGGGGAACAGCACGACTTCGCGTATGGACGGCTGGCCGGTCAGCAGCATCGTGATGCGGTCTATGCCGATGCCTATGCCGCCGGTGGGCGGCATGCCGGCCTCCATCGCGTCGATGAAATCGCGGTCGATTATATCCGCCTCGTCGTTGTTTTCCGCGTCATGCTGGCGCATCTGCTCGCGCAGGCGGCCCAGCTGGTCTTCCGGATCGTTGAGCTCGGTGTAGGCGTTTGCTATCTCGCCGGCCGCCGCGAAGAATTCAAAGCGCTCCACAAGGCATTCGTCGCCGGGCTTGCATTTGGCCAGCGGCGTTATCGCGGTCGGGTAATCCATCACGAACGCGGGCTGCACCAGCAGCGGCAGAATCCTGGCGTCGAAAATCCTGTCGAACAGTTTGGCCGACGGAGTGTTGGCGTCGTGTTCGGCATGGACTTTTTTTGCCAGCGACAGCAGCGCTTCCCGGTTGAAAGACTTGCCGTTTAGCACGTTATGTATG
>Ga0326728_10006279_pt1 | contig 32162 bp, 29 predicted proteins | sample MB3enrmetagenome_FD_207602 | JGI IMG/M metagenome (GOLD analysis project Ga0326728, IMG submission 207602) | Lab enriched peat soil microbial communities from McLean, Ithaca, NY, United States - MB31MN | ecosystem: Environmental > Terrestrial > Soil > Wetlands > Peat | place: USA: New York... | reverse complement strand
CCCCTATCATCCCCGACATTGAGCGCATCGAGGCGCTGGGGGTGCGCGTTATCACAGGGGACTTTGCCAGCGAAGAGAACCTCGTCCGCCACTATGCCAGCCGGGTCAGCGGCGCGCTGCTGGCGTTAGGCGGCAAAGCCCTGGAGCGCCGGGGCTGAGTTTTTTCTTTCTTGTACCTTGCGCGCTGCGATAGAGTGAGGTGTGCGCGGCCATGAGCCGGCGCGACCCGACAGGAGGTTTCATGCACAAAAATCGAATTTTAATCACCACGGGCTGTTGCCTGTTTGTTTTAGCAATCTTTGCCTGGGCGCAAACCGTCAGAAAACCCGGCCTGTGGGAGATGACCACCAATATGACCTGGCAGCAGTCGCCCATGCCTCAAGGCATGACCATGCCCGGAAGCGGCCAGCACACCACGTTGGTTTGCCTCACGCAGGCGATGATCGACAAGTACGGCATTCCGATCGGGGCCGGACAAGGCTGCAAGATCATCAACGTGGTGCTGCACGCCACCAGCATGACCGGCGAGATGGTCTGCACGGGAAGAATGACAGGCAAGGCTACGCTGCAATCTTCCTGGTCCGACCCCAATATCGCCAAGGGAAGCAGTCATTTCGTGGGAACGATGCAGATGGGCCAGAGAAGCGGCCCAGTCGAGTACACCACCCAAACCACCTCCGTCTTCAAAAGCTCGGACTGCGGCAGCGTAGCGCCCATGCCCATGCCGCAAGAATAGCGCGGTTCCACTACAGTCAGATTGACGACAGAAGGCTCCGCATTTGCGGGGCCTTTTGCTTTTGTGAACCGGAAATCGAGGATTATTTGAGTGCGGCCATCAGGGTATCGAGGGCCGATTTCGGGGGCCGGGTAATTGACTCGGGCAGGGTTGCCAGCGGCTCATCCACAATGTTCAGCAAATCGATGAAGGTGGGCTTCTCGGTGTCGATGTAGAAGACGCCGGTGAGGATCTCGTCGTTGTCCTGAGCCTCCATCAGGGTGCGCACGGCGTTGGCCTTGTCGGTGGGGTCGTAGTCCTCGTGCAGCTTACGCAGGCGCAGGTTGGAGCCGTCGTGCATCTCCACTTCGAAAATCTCGCCGGAGTCGTAATCGACGGCGATCTCATCGAAGCTGGCCACAAAGCCGACATCGTTGATGGGCTCGTCGTTCTCCTGCATGAACTTGTAGCTCTTGGTGGATCCCTCGTGATCGTTGAAGGTGACGCAGGGGCTGATGACATCGAGCATCACCGTGCCTTTGTGGGCGAGGGCGGCCTTGAGCATGGAGAGCAACTGCTTCTTGTCGCCGGAAAAGGAGCGGCCCACAAACGTTGCGCCCAACTGGATGGCCAGCGCGCAGGTGTCGATGGCGGGCAGATCGTTGACCACGCCGGTCTTGAGTTTGGAGCCGAGGTCAGCGGTGGCCGAGAACTGGCCCTTGGTGAGTCCGTAGACGCCATTGTCCTCGATGATGTAGATCATGGGCAGATTGCGGCGCATGAGGTGAACGAACTGGCCCATGCCGATGGAGGCGGTGTCGCCGTCGCCCGAAACCCCAATCGTCGTCATGGTGTGGTTGGCGAGGACAGCGCCGGTGGAGATGGCCGGCATGCGCCCATGCACGCCGTTGAATGCGTGCGAGCGGCTCAGAAAGTAGGCCGGGCTCTTGGATGAGCAACCGATGCCGCTCATCTTCATGACGCGCTCCGGCTCCACGCCCATCTCGTATAAGGCGTCGATGATGCGCTCGGAGATGGCGTTGTGGCCGCAGCCGGCGCACAGCGTGCTCTTGCCGCCGCGATAATCGAGAATGGGAAGGCCGATGTGGTTGAGTTTGGGAGCGTGTGCGGCGGTTGCCATTTAGAGGCCCTCCTGTTGCGCAAATTGCGTGGTGATGGATTCGGCATCGACCGGCAATCCGTTGTAGTGAAGAATGCTGCGCAGCCTGGTCACCAGGGCGGCGGGCAGATCGAGCTTGAGCAGGCTGGCCAACTGCGCGTCGCGATTCTGCTCAACGACATAAACGCGCTCGTGGGAGGCCACAAAGTCGTGAATTGCCTGGGCAAATGGAAAGGCCCGAATGCGCAGGTAATCCGCATCCAGCCCGTGCCGCTGCTTGATCTGGTCAAGGCACTCGATGAGGGCGCAATCGGTGGAACCGAAGGCCAGGAAACCGATCTTCGAGTTGCCGTTTTTCACCACGACCGGAGCGGGAAGCAGCTTGCGCATATTCTCAAATTTGCGCGCCAGCCGATCCATTACTGCCTGATATTCCTCCGGATTCTCGGTGTATTGAGCCGCGTCGGTGTGTCCTGAGCCGCGGGTGAAGTACGAGGCCTTGGGGTGGCGCGTTCCGGGCAGCGTGCGCCAACCGATGGCGTCTCCGTCCACATCGCGGTAGCGGTTAAAGCCGCCCAGACGGTCCAAATCCTCGGCCGTGAGCACCTTGCCGCGATCCAGCGGTTTAGAGGGATAATCGAAGGGCTCGGAGATCCAGTTGTTCATGCCCAGGTCGAGATCGGTGAGCAGAAAGACCGGGGTCTGCAGGCGCTCGGCGAGGTCGAAGGCCGCCAGGGTTAGCTCAAAACATTCCTTAACCGAACCAGGCAGCAGAATCGGATGCCTGGTGTCGCCGTGAGAGAGGAAGGCAGCCGAAAGCAGATCAGACTGCTGGGTGCGCGTGGGCAGGCCCGTGGAGGGCCCGGTGCGTTGCACGTTGATGATCACGCCGGGAATCTCGGCGTAGTAGCCCAGGCCGCAGAACTCTGCCATCAGGGACATGCCGGGGCCGGAGGTTGAGGTCATGGCGCGCGCGCCAGCCCAGCCCGCGCCCAGCACCATGCCGATGGCGGCCAGCTCGTCCTCTGCCTGAACCACGGCAAAGGTAGCCTTTCCATCCGGCGTAACGCGCAGCTTCTTCAGCAGGTCAGTGGTGGATTCGATCACCGAGGTGGAAGGCGTAATCGGATACCATGCGACCACCGTCACACCGGCAAAAACCGCTCCCATGCCGCAGGCCGCGTTTCCGTCGATGATGATCTTGCCATCTGTTTTATTCATCTTCTCGATGAAGAAGGGGTCCTGCTTGGTCAGATGCGCCTGAGCATAATCGAAACCTGCCTTGACTCCGCCGAAGTTCAGGTCAAAAACCTTTTGCTTCTTGGCGAACTGCCGGCGCAGATTGCTCTCCACGACCGCCATATCGATGTCCAGCAACTGGGCTACGACGCCCACGTAAACCATGTTCTTGACCAGCTTGCGCAGCTTGACCTCGGGGCAGATGGAGGCGGTGAGCTTGTCAAAGGGCACGGGATAGCAGAACACGTCGCTGCGCGCCTGATCGAGCTTTAGGTTTTCCTCGTAGATGGCCATGCCGCCGGAGGGCAGAGCCTGCACGTCGTCGTGGGCGGTCTCCGGATTCAGCGCGACCAGAATTTCGGAATCGCGCTTGCGGGCGACATATCCGTCCTTGCTGGCGCGGATCAGGAACCAGGTTGGCTGCCCGGCGATGTTGGAAGGGAAGAGGTTTTTTCCGCTGACGGGGACGCCCAATCCAAAGATGCTCTTCATCAGAACGTTGTTGGCGGACTGCGAGCCAGAGCCGTTCACCGTAGATACGTTGATACTGAAATCGTTGATGACGCGCGTGCTGGATGTGCCCTGTTGTTTGCCCAGGGCTGGATCGCCTGTCGCCATTTGGAGGGATTCCCTTCCGATAAATTCTGGAAAGAGTTTATCTTTCGCTCGGCATTGATTATAGTCACCCGTGACGGCCTGCGTCCTGCTTCCACAATCCGGGAGTGACCACCCTGATTTCCGCGGAAGAGGAATGTCTTCGCGCCATTTTGAAACGGCAAATAAAATGCAATCAAAACTTACAGAATGGCAATAAATTTGCCACATTTCATACAAATTTGATGTATGTCTCTGAGAAAGCGATTCCGGATTTATCCAAATATATTCTTTGTATATTTTCTTTGTTCAGCGCGAAAATCGATAAAATTGTCGAGTTATATTTATAGTCACCGGGGTGGCTGGTAGTAGCGGTGTCAGGGCAGAGGGGGGCATTTTGAGTTTTATGGGCTGGATTTGTACCGTGCCCATGCAGGAATGGAAGGACAGAGCGCAGACGGTTACATGGTGGGAGTATTTCTACCTCATCCATGCAATATTATGCACATTAATTAAATAATTATTCTGTAAATTGTTGATTTTACAAACCATTGTTGATTTTACAACCTGATGAAAGGATCTGAATATGATATAATAAATTAGAATTCTCAAACAGAATAGCCGGACGAGTCGGCTACCATATGCTGGGCTATGTCCGCAATACCTACCCACGTGAAAGAAATCTCCGTTCGCGTCGAGCCAAGAATACTGAGGATCTGAACGATGAGTAAGATATCCTTCGTACTAATTGCCTTTTTATTGAGCGCTTTGACGGTGCATGCAGACAGCCTGGTCACCGTCCGGCCGGCAGGGACCGATTCGGTCTACTGGTCGCAACTCGGGCCTGATCAAACGCCGATTCCATCTCCCTTCAGCTTTACCACCACCAACGGCGTATCGGGCACAGGTAGCTATGCATATCCGGCATACTCCGAACAAATATACACGGACTGGAGCGGAGAAGTGGGCGGGATCGCACAGCAGGGGTTTGATTGGGGTGGAAATTTCAGCAATGGCGATCTCCTGAACTGGACAGAATACAGCGGTGCTCTGACACTGACATTTACTCAGGGATACTCCCAGATCGGGGCGCAGATTGAGTCCGGGGATTGGTACAATTTTACAGCCCAGATCTGCGACGCCAATGGGTGCTTCACGGAGAACGGCTATAGCGCCGGGACCAACGACAACAGCGCGATCTATCTCGGAATCGCCGGTTCTGATATTACCTGGGTCACTTTCAGCTTGACATATGATGAGGAAAACCCAAACAACATTAACAATTTTGCCATCAACGAAGTGACGCTCGACAGTTCGGAGACGGTCACGCCCGAGCCCGGCAGCCTGCTTCTCTTCGGAACCGGTCTGGTGGGTCTGGCCGGTGCCTTGCGCAGGAGATTCGTGCGCTAAAAGGGCCAGACCGTGGCCTTCTACGGAAACTAGCGGGACGAACCTCCGTTCGCGCCGAACAAAATGCAGCCGAGGATATGCACAATGAGAAAGATTTTCTTTGCTCTGATAGCCATTTTTGTAGGCGCTGCATCGGCGCATGCAGACAGCCTGGTGACCGTTCGGCCGGTGGGGACCGATTCTGTCGACTGGTCGAAACTCGGAAGATCTTATACCGGGGTTAATACTCCGTTTAACTTCGTGACGGCCAACGGAGTTGTGGGCGTCGGCGCCTTTGCAGACCCCGGATCGTCCGGGGGTGTGTTTGGTACGTCTGGCGGCCTGTTTCCATCAGGACCAGGTTTCAATTTCGCCCCGGGCGAAACCCTCCTATGGACCGATAACTCCGGTGCGATACAGTTAAGTTTTGCTCAAGGGTACACCGAGATTGGGGCACAGATTGAGGCGGATTATCCAGGCAGTTTCGTCGCGCAGATATGCGATGTCAATGGCTGTTTCACCGAAAATGGCTCAGCCACCGTTGGCGAGAATGACAGCGCCATCTACATCGGCATTGAAAGCGCAACTCCGATTGACTGGGTGAGCTTCGACTTGACGAGCGCCTCGTATTACCCCGGCAATTTCTTCATCAACCAGGTGACGCTGGATGGTCCAGCACCTACACCCGAGCCCGGCAGCCTGCTTCTGTTCGGAACCGGCCTGATGGGTCTGGCCGGCGCATTGCGCAGAAAGTTCGTGCGTTAAAGCGTCTGTGTCCCAGCAAGCGATATTCAAACCGAATCGCAAATCTAATAAGAGCCATGACAGCCAAGCCTGTTACGGCTCATTTTCGTTCTACACGCGACTCGCCAGACGCACCGAATCGCGTTGCCTGCGTGCCAGCAGTGTTGCGGCGATGACGAACAAGGCCAGTAGAAGGTCAATCCACAGGCCGTAGATGCCCCAGTGCAGCACAAAGCAGAGAGTGAGCCCCAGGGGCAGTCCCAGCACCCAGTAGCCCACCAAGTAAGCCAGCATGGGCACACGCGTCTCGCCTAGCCCGCGCAAAGCGCCGGTGGGGACGATCTGAATGCCGTCGAAGATCTGAAAGACCGCCGCCATTTGGCGGGATTCCCTTCCGAAAAATTCGGGACAGAGTCTATCTTTCTCTCACTTGTGACTGTAGTCACATGTGGGAGGCTGCGTCTTGCGCCAGCAAAGGGAAATTGTGGAGTGTCCCATAATAGGTAGGTGGTTCGGGAGAACAATTGTCCACAATTTCGCGTATCTGAAGATACACAACTCAAACGGAGGTATTTCAGTTGCAAATGAAGACGCTTCGCTTTTTTCCCATTGTTTTTCTTTCCGTGGCACTTCTTCTTCATGCAGCCGGCCAGCCCAAGCCCGCGCCCACGCAGGCGACTACAGACCCCTACGCTGAGGTGCAGCCCGCCACCGAGACGCTCGATATGGCCATGTATCAGCGGATTCGCGATGAAGGACTGAACCACTCGCACGTAATGGAGTTTGCCACCGCGCTGATGGACGGCATCGGCCCGCGGCTGACAGGCTCGCCCAATCTGGCCAAGGCCAACGCCTGGACTCGCGACACGCTCACCAAGATCGGCTTGGAGAATGCGCATCTCGAAGATTGGGGCGAGTTCGGACTGGGTTGGCAGCAACTGAACACCTGGGCGCGGATGGTTACGCCGGACACGACAGTTCTGATTGTGCAGGCCACGCCCTGGTCGCCTTCCACCCCCGGCCCGGTGACCGGAGATGTGATCTTCGTCAATATCCAGACGGAGAAGGATTTTGATCAATACAAGGGCAAGCTGGCCGGCAAGGTGGTCCTTTTCGGCACCATGCGAGAAGTTCCTCCGGTGGACAAGGCCCTCTCTGGCCGCTATAACGACAAGGATCTTGAAAACATCTCCAAGTTACCGGAAACTAAGAATTTCTCCCCGGAAAGGCGTGCCAAGTTCTACCGCAACTATCTGGATGCAAAGATAGAGCGACAGCGGTTGCTTGAGGAGGCGGCGCAGTTCTTCTATGTTGAGCGAGTGGCTGCTGTGATCGAACCGAGCCGGGACGGTGATAAAGGAGGCGGTTCCGGGGGCACCCTCTTCGACGATTTTGGCGCAACCCTGAGTGATACTCCTTACATCGCCGACAAGCGCGTGAAAATTCCGGTGGTGGTAGCGGCGATTGAGAGTTATGGGCGGCTCTACCGGCTCACCCAGGCCAACACGCCGGTCAGCGTGGAGATCGACGTTGACACGAAATTTACAGGCGAACATGAGTACGGTTTCAACACGGTGGCCGAGATTACCGGCACCGATCCCAAGTTGAAAGAGCAGGTGGTGATGGTGGGAGGTCACCTGGATAGCTGGAGTGCGGGTACGGGTGCCACCGATGACGGAGCCGGAACCATTGTGGCCATGGAAGTGATGCGTATCCTGAAGGCGCTGGACGTGAAGCCGCGCCGCACTATACGTATTGCACTATGGACCGGCGAAGAACAGGGTACATTAGGGTCGAAGGGCTATGTGACACAACACTTTGGCTCGGCCAAGTCCTCCACCGCGCTCGATCAATTGATCCTACGTGAGTGTATGCGCCATGCTGCGGGACCGCCCGATGTGAAGCCGGAATATAAGTTCATCTCGGCCTATTTCAATCTCGATGCCGGTACGGGGAAGATTCGTGGCATCTATGCTCAGGGCAACAAGGCAATCATGCCGATCTTTGCCCAGTGGATTACCCCGCTGAAGGACCTCGGCGTCACCACCATCTCTGAGCGCGACGCCGGCGGCACCGATCGCCTGAGTTTCGACTTCGTGGGTATCCCCGGCTTCGACTTCATCCAGGATATGCTGGACTACGAAAGCCGGACGCACCACTCGAATGAGGATGTATACGAGCGGCTACAACCTGATGACCTCAAGCAAGTCGCCACGGTCACGGCCATCTTCCTCTACGATGCCGCGCAGCGCGACCAGATGCTGCCGCGCAAGCCGCCGCCGCAATCCGACATGATCGAGAAATGATTTCAAGAGAGTTCCGGGAGCGCCAGCCGCGCCGAATCGCGCCGCCAGCGCGTGAGCAGCGTTACGGCGATGATGAACAAGGCGACCAGAAGGCCGATCCACAGGCCGTAGATGCCCCAGTGGAGGATGAAGCATAGCGTCAGCCCCAGCGGCAAACCCAGCAGCCAGTAGCCCACCAGGTTGGCAAGCATGGGCACCCTCGTCTCGCCCAGCCCGCGCAAGGCGCCGGTGGAGACGGTCTGGATGCCGTCGAATATCTGGAAGGCCGCCGCCAGGCCGAGCAGGCTGGGGCCGACGGCCATGACTTGAGGGTCGCGTGTGTAGAGGGCGATGAGCGGCCCCGGCGCGACGAGGAAGACCATGGCGGCCATCAGCATGAAGGCGGTGCCCAGCCCCAGGGCTAGCCAGCCAGCGCGACGAGCCCGAGCGCCATCTCCAGCGCCCACGGCATGGCCCACGCTGACCGCCGCGGCTGCCGAGATGCCCAGCGGGACCATGTAGGTGAGGCTGGCGTAGTTGAGGGCAATCTGGTGAGTGGCCAGGGCAGCCGGCGTCAGCCAACCAGCCGAGAGGGTAGCCAGGTTCCAGGCGCCGACTTCGAGCACAATCTGCCCTGCCGCCGGAATGCCCAGTCGCGCCAGTTCCCGGATTTTGGCCAGACTGGGTCCGGCCCAATGGTGGAAGAGCGGATGGCCGCGCTTGCGTTCATAGCGCCAGGCAAAGCCCAGCATCGCCGCAGCCATGAAGATGCGCGATACCAGCGTAGAAATCGCCGAGCCGTTCACACCCAGCGCCGGAAATCCCAGCTTCCCGTAGATGAGAACCCAGTTGCCAAACCAGTTGATCAGGTTGGCGGCGACGTAGGTGAGGGTAATGACGCGCACATCGCCCACGCCTTGCAGGTAGCGGCGCGTTCCAGCGTAGAGCAGCAGGGGCAGAGTGCCCCAGTTGAGGATGCGCAGGTAGGCGGCGGCCGGAACAGCCACTTCGGGCGTAATGCCGAAGGGGGCAAAGCCAAAACTGGCCAGAAAGATGAGCAGCATCAGCGGCGGAGTCACAATGCAGGCGAGATAGACGCCCTGAGCCAGCCAGCGGTGACACTCGTCGTGGTCGCTGCGCCCGAAGGCTTGCGCGACTAGAGTGTCCAGGCCGAGCAGCATCCCGATGCCGAACAGGGCAGGGGTGTAGTAGACGGCATTGCCCAGAGCCACCGCGCCGATGGCCGCCGGACCCAGCCCGCCTACCATGATGGTGTCCACGATGCCCATGGCCATCCAGCCCAGCTCGCTCAACACCACCGGAACCGCCAGCGACACCATCGCGGCGAGTTCAGGTCTCCATTTGGCTTGCGCATGCTCCATGTTTCCAATGTAACTGTCTGCACGCGGGTTGATCGATAAAGGCAGCAAGTTAGCCACCGCTGCGCGGGATTCGCGATTAGCATGTTGGCGGATTGATGCGAAAGGCTGGAAAGCTGCCTTACCACAGAGCCCAGTCGCCGAAGCCGAGCACCCAGGCGGCTAGCAGGAGGTTGCAGACGGCGTGCGCGACGACGGCATCGCCCATGCGTCCCCGCCGGCGGAGAACGGCGGCAAAGGCCACCCCGGCCAGGGTGCCGAGCGCCAGGTGTTGCCAATCCATCAGGTCCTTCATATGCTCCAGGCCGAAGACTACCGAGGAGACACAAATAGTGAACACCGTCAAGCTGGAAAAGGAGACCTGGTCAAACTCCCGGCTGATCAACCGGCGCGCCAGATAGCCGCGAAAGGCCAGTTCTTCGGAGATGGGTACGGTGACCACGGCTGCGGCGACGCGGAAGGCAATCCAGGCCCAGCGTGCCGGGGGCGAAAGCGCTGCCAGGTCTGCGCCCAGACGGCTGGCCGCGGGATGATGTGCCCACCCCAAAGAAGCGATCCAGGTTGGTGTCATCCAGATCAGAAAGACGGCCACGCCGGCGGCCAGCGCAAACCAGTCAAAGCGCCAGTTGAGTTTTTTCAATACCGGCCAGAAATACCAGAGGGCGATAGCCGCGGCAACAAAACGCAAGGGGTAAAGCCAATCAAAGGCTCCAGAAGTCAACCTGGAGGCTGAAGCCGCGACCAGGATCGCAAGAAACGGGAGCATGTAAGCGCGAATTGCCGGAGATTCTCCCGGTTGTACAAGCAGTTGCTCTGCTGTGCCCGAGACGGTTCCCATTCCTCCACCGGGCAGCTCACTGGCGGAACCTGAAACGAAGGAAGAAGTTTTTCGCACCCAGGAGAGTTTTTGCATGGCAAGAGAAAATGCCAGAGCGATGATGAGGAATGAGATCCAGCCAGCCTCGGCGTGGAAACCGGCTTGAGCGACATCGGAACCACCGGCGGTGGCGATGAGGATAAGAGCGCAAAGCCGGACGATGTTCAGCAGCCAACTGCATATCAACGCGCATGGAATGAGTAAAAGCGCCCGCGGGAAGCGGCACTCTTTCCTGGAATACCAGAGCCAGAAGATAGTGAAGACAAGGATTAATCCAATACCTTCGATGCCGGAACAACCACTCGCGATGATGACCGAATAACCAGGAGTCCCAATCGTAAAAGTGGCCGGGTCAACGATGACATGGGGAAGAAAAAAGCCCAGAACCGCGCCCACCGCATGGAGGGTGGCTCTTTGCATCATGCCGCTCTGAACGGTCATGGTTGCGCTCCATAGCAACCTGGCCTGGGCGCCAAACCACCACCCCGCCACACCGGCAAGGGATGCGTATAGCCACAATCGGCCAGTAGCGCGAATCGCCGCCATCCAGCTACGGAGCGGAATGCAAGCCATGGCCAACAAGGCCGTACCCAGCAGGTAGAAAGCACTCTTGGTGTAGCTGAAAGGATCAAGGAGCTGCCAGCTTAACCCCTGCAGCGCTGCCAGTGTGAAGGTAAGAACCACTGCCATGCAGAGAAGGTGGCCTGCAAACATTATTCGTCCGAATGATATTTTTTCTTGCAAGGGTTTCAGCCTGAAATGACCGAGACCAATGAATACCACAAAGGCAAAGATAAGAATTTTGCCATATGCATCGGTCTCCTCCTCAAATAATCTCAGATGTCCGGGAATTGGCATGTAGAGATTCGTTCCCCTGCCCCCAAAGCAGAACAAATACTCAACGACCACGATGGCAGACAAAAAATATAGCCGACCCAAGAGATGGATCGGCATAATAACTCCCAGCATCGATCGGAAACTTCTTTTCATGGTCGATGTGCAATTGCGTATTGACACAATTTTCAGTGTAGGCACCACCTACTTTTTTCGTCGAATGCGCAGTACTGCAAGTGAACCTGCAAGCAGCGTGATCGAGCTAATAGCCAGGCTGGGATCAATCTCGGGGGTTGAACCGCCGCGAAAGACCAAACCATGTGCGACGGTGCATGTGCCGAACAAAATTCCTAATACTACTGAGTATTTAAAAAGGAATTTCGTCACGATCAATTCCTTTCTGGGGCGAAAAAAGTCAGCAACGATTGAAGACACGCATATTTGAATCAAGCGTCCTCCGTGATCCTGCTTGCCTTTAGTTATTCGAGCCTGATGCTACTATGTAGATGTCTTGAACCCAGCCGCAAAACTGGATGTCACGTCATAGCTTCTTCCCATCAAGTGCACTATGGAGGAAGCGCAATGAGAAAACGACCTGAAGGGAACACTCTACAAGCCATTTTTATGAATTTTAGCCGAGTAGGGGTATGCCGGGCAAGAACAACCAATAATCTAATGTTACCAACGTGTTACGCGGGTATATTTACGCTTGCGTATTTTTTATTTTGTGTTGATTGCAGGCAGAGTTTAAAGGAGCATCTGAACATCGGCTCTAAATGGATGAAATATATAGTATTTACATTTCTTCCCTTGAGCCGGTACACCGGAGAGTCGCGCCTTACCAGGGGGCATTGACCTTACGCGGTCCGTGGGAAGACGGACCGCAGTGGACCCAGAGGTTACTTAAGCAATGCACCTTCTGCGAAACCATAAAGCCGCGAGGCCTAGCAGGCCAGTTCCAAACAGGAGATAGCTGCTGGGCTCAGGAGCAAGATCAGGCGGATAGATAGGGCCACCCGCAGGATCCCCGACAAATGTCTGAGGATAGCCATCACCCGCGGGCTGGGTGCCGGCTTCCGGGATAAAAACGTCAATGTTCGGGAAGTCGGTTGTGTTGACATTGTCCTTGGCAAAATTCGCTGCCGTGGCCAGCATGGTGTCTATCTGAGGCTGATACCCGGCGGGCAGATTGGCCAACAAATTAGAGTCGCTTGGATCGAAGAGTTCCCAATTGGCCCACTGCGCTACCGCAGTGGTATCCGCTGATACGTCGGGAGCGGCGGCCAGAGCGAGAATGTAAGCCGCTTCCACGTATAGCTCGTTGCCCTTAACCGGCACCATATTTGCCGTCCAGGTTTCGCCAAAATAGATTTCATTTTCGTAGCTGATGCACATCAACGGAGTGAGGGCTGAACTGCCGTCGAAGCTGAAATAATATGGGTACACGTAAACATCAGGATTCGTCCCTGAGGACTGTCCTCCTACGCCCTCGAGCGTCACGGTCATTATGTCTGCGTAACCCTTCATCGGGCAGATCAACAACAATACACACAACGCAACGGAGAATAAAACCAAACCAAAGCTAAACTTCTTCATTCGCTTCCCCCTCTTGCCCTCTTACAGGCGGAGTGACATCAGATGAGAGTGTTCATACTCATCGCAAATTCGCACAGCTTTCCCGTGGCGAATTAACACAACAAAAAACATTCTTAGGATGAAAGCATCAATAGGCCGAATTCACACTTCCGGCCACTATATCAATAATAAGGATTATCTAATTTCCGGTCAATATAAAAAATCCGGTTTTGCCCTATCATTGAGTCACTTTTGGTTTCAGGGGGTGGTTACTATTGCGTGTTACCAGGGGAGATGAAACGAGGTATACCCGGCCCAATTACAGAGGTAACACGGGCTTCAATCTCAGGAAATCTGGTATTCCCAGCAAAAAATAAATATTTTTCCGGGTGACAAATCTTATAAATTCGTCAAAAACCTGGGCAAAAAGGTTAAACCTCGCGCAGAGGCCGTCCGGTGGGAAAAGCAGCACCGGCGGTAACGCAGTCAAGATCGAATTGCCTTGTTCAGAGCAAGCAATTTATCGAGCCAAACAAATTTTTATAGACGCAGCCGCGACAATGAGGAGCATTGTCGCCACTGGAATCCATATCAAACCTGAAAATAAGTTACATCTAATCGACTCCTCTATTAAAAAAAGATAAAGACTCCCGCACATCATCGACGTCTGCCAGTTCGAAGGCAAGCTGGCAAAACTCGCGACCATCGAGACGGAAGTGATAAGCGCCGCCACAAGGAGCACGCCAACACATAAGCCAACACATAAGCAGTTCGACAGCGGCCTGTTTCAGAATCGTATGTATAGTTATCTCACTCAAGCGACTCTCCTTCTGCGGTACAAGAAGGTCGCAAGTCCGATCATGCCGGTTCCGAGCAGGATCAAGCTGCCGGGCTCAGGTGTCGGAGAAGGAGCGTCAAACCGCTGGATATAAATATCGTCAGGCATCCACGTTGAGTAGAGATTGGCATCTGCAGCAGTCCACGAGCCATTTCCCACAGCAACGATTGCGTCAGTTATGTAGGATTGTGCCGCCGGGTTGTTCGGAAACGACGAGATTTGAGTAGTTGAAGACGGGTTCATAATCTGCCAGATTGCCGTAGAGATGGCTCCTCTGGTGGCCAGCGGTGCATTAAGGCCTCCGTCGTTGATCAACTCGTTACCCAGGAAGGTGGCTTCAAGGATCGCCGTGGAGGTTGAACTGCTGAAACCGGTGACCGGCTGAATAGTACCCGAATAAGTTTGACCGACATAGGTTGATGCTTGCATGTCGTAACAAATCACAAGGACAGGCACATTGTTATAGCCGTCGCCGTTCAAGATCGCAGTGTAAGGACCAACGGCTTCAGTATATTGCGTACCATTACTGAACCATGAGTATTGAGCGTAGTCTCCCCAATTGGGATCCAGGGTAAGCGTTACCGAGTCCGCGTAAGCCTTCATTGGGTTGAGCGACAACATAGCGCAAACTGCAACAACCAACAGAGCTAATCCAACATTCAACTTCTTCATTTCCTTTTCCCTTTTCTGCCCTTCATGGGCGGTTCCATTCGTCTGAATGGGTTTGGTTGTGCTTGCACACAGGTCAAACTCACTCTGTGCGCCTGCGGAGCGATATCTCATGCGAAGCGCTTTCTGCGAAACGAAAACGCCGCGAGTCCGAGCAATCCGGTTCCAAGCAGGATGAAGCTGCCGGGCTCAGGCGTGGGGGCATCGCCGATGAAAGTCTGTGGATAGCCACCCTCGGACTGGCTGTCGTCTACCGGAACGTAAAGCTGGTATTGGGAGTAGAGGCTGGAGTTGGGATTTGCCAGGACATAAGCCGCCGCGGAATCGAGCAAAGAGGTTACTTCTCCCTGATACTGTGTGGGCACGCTGCCCTCGGCGCCAGCATCAAAAAGTACCCAATTCGACCACTGTGCTACAGCGATCTGATCTGATGTTGCGTTGGGAGCGGTGGCCTGAGAGAAGATGTAAGCTGCTTCTTCGGAAATCTTGTCGCCCATAATTTGCGTGATCGTAGCCTTCCAGTTCTCACCCTGATAAATGTCCAGGTTGAAGTCGAGACACATCAGCGGTGCGAGGGTTGTACTGCCGTCGATGCTGAAGTTGTAGGGGTAGACGTAATCAGATCCAGAGGACTGCCCACCGACAGAATCAAACGTCATTGATACCGTGTCCGCGTAAGCCTTCATCGGGTTGAGCGACAACATGGCGCAAACTGCGACGGCCAACAGAGACATTCCAAAATTGATCTTTTTCATTTCCTTCATCCTTTTCTGCCCTTGATGGGCGATTCCATTCGTCTGAATGGGTTTGGTTGTGCTTGCACACAGGTCAAACTCACTCTGTGCGCATGCGGAGTGGTATCTCATGCGAAGCGCTTTCTGCGGAACCAAAAGGCCGCGAGTCCGAGCAATCCGGTTCCAAGCAGGATGAAGCTGCCGGGCTCAGGCGTGGGTGCATCGCCGATAAAATCCTGTGGTGTGTCAGCTCCCGATGGCCAGCCGCTTGAAGGAACATAAAGCTGGAATTGGGAGTAGAGGCTGGCGTTGGCATTGGCATTGGGATTTGTAGGGGAGACATACGACGCCGCGGCGTTCAGCATGGAGGTTACTTCTCCCTGATACTGGGCAGGCACGACGCCTGAAATGAAATCAGCAGTAGATTCTTTCGTTTCAAACAGAGCCCAATTCGACCACTGCGCTACAGCAATCTGATCGCTCGGACTGTTTGTCGAGCTGGAAGCGGTGGCCTGAGAGAAGATGTAGGCCGCTTCTTCGTCTTGCGTGTTGCCTGCGATCTGCGTGATGGTAGCTGTCCAGCCCTCACCGGAGTAAATTTCGTTGTAATAGCCGAGACACATCAGCGGAGTAGTGGTTGAACTGCTATTAACGTTGAAGTAATAGGGATATACGTATTCCCCGCCGGAACTCTGCCCACCCACACCTTCGAGCGTCAGGGTTACGGTGTCCGCGTAAGCCTTTGCCGGGCTGAGCGACAACATGGCGCAAACTGCGACGGCCAACAGAGACATTCCAAAATTGATCTTTTTCATTTCCTTCATCCTTTTCTGCCCTTGATGGGCGGTTCCATTCGTCTGAATGGGTTTGGTTGTGCGTGCACACAGGTCAAACTTTCTGTGCGCGCCTGCGAAGTGGTATCTCATGCGAAGCGCTTTCTGCGGAACCAAAGGGCCGCGAGTCCGAGCAATCCGGTTCCAAGCAGGATCAAGCTGGCGGGCTCAGGCGTGGGCGCGTCGCCAATGAAATTTTGTGGCGTCTCGTCTCCCGAGGGCCAGCTTGTAGGAACATACATCTGGAATTGAGAGTAGAGGCTAGAGTCGGCGTTGGAAGGGTTGTTGATGTAATTCGAAGCGGCATCCAGCAAAGAGGTTACTTCTCCCTGATACTGGGCTGGCACGACGCCTGATACGAAATCAGCAGTAGACTCTTGCGTTTCAAACAGAGCCCAATTCGACCACTGTGCTACAGCGATCTGATCCGATGTTGCGTTGGGAGCGGCGGCCTGAGAGAAGATGTAAGCGGCTTCCTCATATTGCGTGTTGCCGGCGATCTGCGCGATGGTAGTTGTCCAGCTCTCACCGAACCCGATGTGGTTGTAAAAGTCGACGCACATCAGCGGAATGGTGGCTGAACTTCCGTTGACGCTGAAGTCGTAGGGGTACACATATTCGCCCGAGTTGTTGGAGTACGTAGCCGAGTCAATCGTCAACGTTACTGTGTCCGCGTTAGCCTTCACCGGGCTGAGCGACAACATGGCGCAAACTGCGACGGTCAACAGAGACATTCCAAAATTGATCTTTTTCATTTCCATCATCCTTTTCTGCCCTTCATGGGCGAGCCCGGTTTTCTGACAGGGCTTAATTATGCGTGCACACATACACGCCTCAAGTGCGCGCGTAGACACGACGGTTATATGTGCACACACACTTCAGGTATGCGCATACACACGACACTTATGCATGCACACACACCACATCTCTGTGCGTACACACGACCGCCGTGCGTGCGCACACACACTACAAGTGCGCGCGTACACACGACAGTTATGCGTGCGCACACACGACGCATATGCGTGCACACACGACAGTTAACCTCACACACACGGCAATTATGTCCGCCAATGTGTGGCGACTTCTGACAAAAGACACCTTTCCTATGGCCCGGAGGAATACTCAGGACAGCGCCGAGCCATATTGTTGCTAAGCAAGTATTTGCCAAAGGAATAAGGTGTGCAAGATTACACACAGTATTACCGCAGTAATAGGTAACGTGAAAAAAGTAATAGGTGACTTCTGGTCAAAAAGACACAAATTCGGCCCATTTTGCCGGTGAATCAGCCCACATTTTTGACTTTCCGACGCAGTGATTGCTCGGGAGGGGTGCTCTTCAAATAATCGACAGGAGGGAATTGCTGTTATCGCGTGGTCACGTGTGAGCTACATCACATGATAGAAGCTCTCGATCCATCTCATGAGCAGCGCCGGGAAACATCCCAGCACTACAACAGCCGCAGCAATCAAAAGCAGCGCGGACAGAGTGACCGGATGCGCTTTAATTGGCATCTGATCGATTGCGGGCATCACATGGACCCGTTTGAGCACCTGTAAGTAGTAATACAGTGAAACCACGCTCAAAGCTATGGCTAAAGATACCAGTGCGAAAGGAACAGGACCGGCGGATACGCCCAGCACCGCGGCAAAGAGATTGAACTTGGCCCAGAAGCCGACCAGCGGCGGAATGCCGGCCAGGGAGAGAAACAGCACCAGCAGAACAGCTGCGAGCAACGGGTTGCGCTTGTGCAGGCCAAGGAAGGAGTCGAGCTTGTCGCTGCCGGTAGCGCGCTCGACGACGGAGACCACGCCGAATGCGCCGATGACGGTGAGGCCGTAGGTGAGGACGTAGTAGAGAACGGCGTTGGTGCTATGATCCGGCGGTATTGCATTCGAGAGGTAATCCTGTGAGCCGTCAAAGAACCTTGGGAAAATAGCAATTCCGAGTAGGATATAGCCTGCATGGGCGATGGCGGAGTAGGCCAGCAGTCGCCGGACACTTGTTTGTGCAAGTGCCGCGAGATTGCCCACGATCATGGAAGCTGCGGCGATAACCAGTAGCGTCGTAATAAGAGGAGCCCAAATCTGTGCTGCATGATGAAAAAACCAGTCATTAGAGGCTTTATCAAAACCATGTTCGCCTCCATATACCATCCATTCATGGCAGATGTTGAGTAGAAGAGTAAAACTGGCCACTTTGGAAACAGATGCAATGAATGCCGCCGCAGGTGCAGGCGCACCTTCGTAGGTATCGGGCGCCCATAAATGAAAAGGAACCGCAGCAATCTTGAAGCCCAGACCGGCGACGACCAGAATCCAAGCCACATAGAACAGAGGGGTCGGTCCCGTTTGAAAGATTGTGAGCTCAATCGCCTGAAGGTTGGTGTAGCCGGTTAGGCCGTAAAAATAACTAAACCCAAACAGAAGAAACGCCGCAGACATTCCGCCGAATAAGTAGTACTTCATGGCGGCTTCGGCGCTTTTGCCGGAGCTTTTGGCAAAAGCAGTCAAAATGTAGAGGCCAAGGCTCAGCAATTCAAGCCCCACAAAAATAACCAGCAGATCCTGCGCGCTGGCTATAAGCAATCCGCCGGAAGCGGCCATCAGCACCACTGCAACATACTCGCCAACGTGCTTTGTAAAGGTCGAATCGATTTGTAAGAGCAAGGTGGTGGCGGTGAGGATAAGAATGCCCACCTGCGCCACCGCGGAACTACCGCCGACAGTGAGAAGAAGGAAGTCATTGCCGAAGAGGCCCGAGCCGGTCTGGATACTGATCGCCCACAGCGCCGCGCCGCAGCCAGCCACGCCCAGCAAAGCTGCCACTGCTACACGGACCTTCAGCGCGGCCTTGCGCAGGAAGGCGAGATCAACGACTAATACAACGAGCGCCGCTACTTCCAACGCCGTCTCCGGCAGCGTTACGCGGAAAAGGTCTGCGTAGTTCATTGCACACCTCCCGCGAGCAGCGACTTCACGGCCGGATCGATAGTATCGAGCAATATCTTAGGGTAGAGTCCCACATACAAACTGACACCCGCCAGCATCACTACGCCGGTAACTTCAGGCCAGGTGATGGCGGCGAAGGCCTGGCCGTGTTCCTCCTCCAAAACATGCGCACTGGGCAGCAGATCGCTGAAGAAGGCCTTCTGCATGGCGCGCCAGATGTAAGCCACGCCGATGACGATGCCGATGCCGGCTGCCAAAACCCACCACGGGTTGACCTTCCACGCGCCTACCAAGACTTGCAACTCGGCGACGAAGCCGGAAAAGCCGGGCAGCCCGATCGAGGCCATCCCGGCAACGACAAAGGCCGCCGCGGCAAAAGGCATACGCTTTGACAGGTGCATGGTTTCCAGTTCCGCTAACTGCCGCGTGTGGGTGCGGTCGTAGACAATGCGGCCGACGATGGCGAATAAAAGCCCGGCGATGATACCGTGAGAGAACATCTGCAGGACCGCGCCGGTGACGCCGATCTGGTTCAGGGTCATGAGGCCGAGCAGCACAAAGCCCATGTGGCTGACGCTGGAGTAGCCAATGACGAATTTGAAGTCTGCTTGCGCCAAGGCCACCAGCGCGCCGTAGACGATGCCGATGATCGCCAACACGGCGAAGACATCCCGCCAGGAACCGATGCCGATGAACGAAAAGCCCCAGGGGTCGAGGCCGTGCGGGAAAAGGCCCATGCCAACCCTCAGGCAGCCATAGGCTCCCAGCTTCATCACCACGCCTGCCAGCAGCATGGAGGCGGCGGTGGGCGCGGCGACGTGGCCGGTGGGCGCCCAGGTGTGAAAGGGCCACATGCCGGCCAGAATCGCAAAGCCAGTAAAGACCAGCGGGAAGCAACCCATCTGGAAGCTGACGGGCAGGCCGGCGTGGGCCAACTCGACGAGGCCAGTGGAGTGGCTGCCCGCCGTCGTGTAGGCCGCTAGAAGGCCGATGAGCACCATCGCCGAGCCAGCGAAGGAATAGATGACCAGCTTCATGGCCCCGTACTCGCGCCGCGTGGAGCCCCAGAAGGCGATCAGGAAGTACTTGGGCACGATGGCGATTTCGTAAAAAACAAACAACAAAAAAAGGTCGAAGCTGAGAAAAACTCCGTAGACCGCGCCAATCAGCGCCAGATAGAAGGCGAAGAATTCATTGGTGCGCAGCTCGATGTTCCAACTGAATAACACACCAGCCACCGCAGCCAGTCCGGTCAGCAGCACCAGCACGCGGCTGATGCCGTCGGCAGCCAGCAGGAAGTGAATCCCCATGGACGGTACCCAGGCGAGATCGACCAGCGTCACGCGGCCTTGCCCCATGCCGGCGATAAAGCCCTGCACTGCCACGGCCAGCCCGGCAACGGCAATGATAAGCGCCATCCAACGCGCCAGGGCGGGCTTCCCCTTGGGAATAAGCGCCAGTAGCAAAGCTCCGGCAAAGGAGAGATAGATCGTCCAGGCCAATAGCGACACCGAGTTTGGATGCAGAATCGAAAACATCAGAATCTCCAGTGCGCCAGCAGGTTCATGACAGTTGGGTTTACGCTATTCGTAATCAACGAGGGCAAAAGGCCCACAAGGAACATCAGGCCGATGACAGGGGCGAGCGCCAGCCTTTCGCCATGGTGAAGGTCAGGAAAGTTGACACAATGTTCCGGCAGCGGCCCCCAGAAGACCTTCTGAATCACGGTCAGAATCACGGCTGCGGTCACCAGCAGGCCGAGGATTGAAACAGAGGCTGCGACCCAGGCCAGCGGGAAAGCGCCGCGGAAGATGAATAACTCGCCGGGAAAGTTGTTCAGTCCCGGCAGGCCCAGCGACGAGAAGAGGACTATGCCCATCAGCCCGGCCAGCACCGGAGCCGGTTTGCGCAAGCCGCCAAACTGGTCGATGCCGCGATGACCGCCGGTACGCTGCTGCAGCATGGCCACAAACCAGAAGAGCGCCGCCGCCGTGATTCCATGGTTGAACATCTGCAGGATTACGCCGTTGAGCGCTGCATACTGGCTGGCCTGCAAGGCGGCATCAATTCCAGCACCGGCAGCGGGAACAGCCAGTGCAAAGATACCCAGCAAACAATAGCCCAGGTGGTTCACCGACAGGTAAGCGAAGATGCGCTTCAAGTCCTTCTGCGCCGCGGCGGCACTGGCTCCCAACACCACAGTGGCCACGGCGAGAACCAGTAGCGGTATGCGGATTTGAGAGATTTGAGCTCCGAAGAGAGGCAGCGCAATGCGCAACAGGCCATAGACGCCCATCTTGGACATTGCGCCCGTCAGCAGCATGGTCACCGGCGAGGGAGCTTCGGCGTAGGCAGCGGGGAGCCAGGTGTGGAAGGGAAACATCGGCACCTTGACGGCAAAGCCGGCCAGCACGCCGATGGCCAGCCAAAGCATCACCGGTCCCAGATGCGCCGTGACCATCTGCTCGAGTTCACCGGTCGAGGCCAGCAGGGTCAGGTGAGGGAAGTCCATGCTGGCGGTGGAAACAAAGATGGCCAGAAACGCTACCAGCAGCGCCGCCGAACCGGCCATGGTGTAGATGAAGAATTGCGTCGCCGCCGGGCCGCGACGCGATCCGCCCCACAGCTTGATGAGGAAGAAGGCGGGAATCAGGCACAACTCCCAGAATAAAAACCAATGGAAAAAATTCAACGCCGTGAAGGAGCCGAAGAGACCTGCTTCCAGAATTAACACCAGCGCGAAGTAAAGCCCCGGCTGATGATGGACGTGGTGCGCCGCATCGACCGACATGAGCGTGACGATGGCAGAAAGCACCAGCATCAGCGCACTGAGCCCGTCCACCCCGAGGTGATACTCGATGCCCAGAGATGGCGCCCAGGCGTGCTGCTCGATTAACCCATAGCCGCCGATAACAGGCAACCGGCTCCACTCGGTCCACACCACCAGCGCCAATGCCAGGCTGGCGAAGGTGGTGATGAGTGCCACGGCGCGCGCGTGTTTGCCCGTCACAAGCGCCAGCGCCGCCCCCACCAGGGGCAGCACAGTCAACAGCGTCAATAAATGAATTCCGCTCATGCCTTGCTGCTCCAGATCAGAATAGCGGTCAGCGCCACCACGGCCAGCGCCAGAATTCTCAGGTAGGTCTGCACACGACCGGTCTGCATCCGCGAGAGAAGACCTCCGCCCACGGTCAACTCTTCGCAACCTTTGTCGAAACCGCCGTCCACTACATTTGTGTCGAGGAAGCGGTTCAGTCGAGCTCCCAGGCTGAAGAACCAGGCTACTCCTGCCACAACGCCGCCCCAGACTCGGCGGTCCAGCCAATCTGATACACGCCCCCACCAGGTGTAAAAAGCGATCACCGTCACGCTGTAGAGCTCATCGATATAAAATTTGTGACTCAGCCAGCCCCAGGCCAGAGGCGCAGTCTTTTCCAGCGCATCGGGGGCCGTCGGCTTGGGAGAGCGATCACCGTAGAGCCACCACGCAAGACCAATGCCCAGAAAAACGACAAGCGCGGAAATGCCCATCAGCGTCAGCAGCCCCGGTTCCATAAAGCCGTGCCAATCAAACTCCGACGCTTTGCCATTCAGAAAAGCTCTGAACCACGGCCAGGCCGGCGTTCCGATGAATCCCAGCACCATGGCGAAGAAGGCCAGAATTGCGAGCGGCACAATCATCACCGCCGGGCTCTCATGTGCGGGCTTGCCGCCCCGCCAGTGGCCGAAGAAGACATAGGCCACCTGGCGCGTCATGTAAAAGGCGGTCAGCAGCGCGCCAAAGACCAGCATGTAGAACGGCGTTTTGGCCACGCTCCAATGTTGCGCAGCTTCAAGGATTCCGTCCTTGCTCCAGAAACCGGAAAACAGCAGCGGAAATCCGCACAGCGCCAACATTCCAATTGCGTAAGTCAAAAAAGTCAGCGGCATGTCGGATTTCAGCCCGCCCATGCGGCGTACATCCTGCTCCTCGTGGCAGCCGTGAATCACCGAGCCCGCGCCGAGGAACAGGAGCGCCTTGAAGAAGGCATGAGTGATTAAGTGGAAGATGCCCACGGCCACGCCGCCCATGCCCAGCCCGGCCATCATGTAGCCGAGTTGCGAGACGGTGGAGTAAGCCAGGATGCGCTTGATGTCGTTCTGCGCCACGGCAATCAACGCGGCGAATACCGCCGTGAATGCGCCGATCCAGGTGACTACAGTGAGCGCCGTAGTTGTTCCACCGGCTAGCGCGCCCGCGGCCATCAACGGATAAACTCGCGCGATAAGAAAGACGCCCGCGGCCACCATAGTCGCCGCATGAATCAGAGCGGAGACCGGCGTGGGGCCTTCCATTGCGTCTGGCAGCCAGACGTGCAGTGGGAACTGGCCGCTCTTTCCCGCCGCTCCAGCAAAGATGAGCAGGCCAATGGCGCCAGCGGCGGTCAAGCCCAGCGCGGCAGGCTGCGACAGCAACACGGACAAAGCCGCAAACTCGATGGAGCCTGCGCCGTTGTTGTAGAGAAGCAGCGTGCCTGTCTGCGCAAATAGCCAGACAATTCCTAAAAGGAAGAAAACATCGCCGATGCGCGTGGTGAGAAAAGCTTTCTTGGCGGCAGCGGCCGCCGCGGGCTTCTGATACCAGAATCCGATCAATAAATAGGAGGTAAGTCCGACAATCTCCCAGCACATGAAGAGCAGCAGCAGGCTATTGGCGATGACTACGCCCAGCATCGCCCCGGCGAAGAGCGACATGAAACAGAAAAAGCGCGTGAAGTTTTCATCCTGCTTCATGTAACCGGTGGAGTAGATGAAGATCAGCAGACCGACGAGGCTGACCATCACCAGCATGATCGCCGAGAGCGGATCGAGAACCCAGCCCAGATCTACATTCGATGCGCCAAATTGAATCCAGGTGAAGTTGACAACCTCGCGCGTTGCAATGCCGTTCATCCAGTCGATCAGCACATGGACAAAGGCAACCAGCGAGAGCAAAAGCGAAAAACCGAGTGAGCCGATGGAGAGTGTCGCGGCGGTCTTGCGTAGCGGCTGCTTGAGCAGCGCTATTACGCCAGCGGCTACGATGGGCGCGGCGGGAATCAGCCAGAGAATCTCCGTGATGGGAGAAGCCGCTAGCTGCGGAGCGACTGATATTGCTTCCTGCATCAACCTCTCACCCCTTCATCCTGTTCATCTGGTCCAGGTCCGTCGTCTTTACGTGGCGATGAATCTGAATCACCAAGCCCAAACCGACCGCTGCCTCGGCTGCCGCCACGGCAATGGAAAAAATCGCAAACATCATGCCGGTAAGCGCCTCCGGATGCGGCCCGTAGCGCCAGAAGGCAATCAAATTCAAATTCGCCGCGTTCAGCATCAACTCGATGCCGATCAAAACCAGAATGGCGTTGCGCCGCGTCAGCGCGCCGGCCAGGCCAATGGAAAACAATAACGCGGCCACCAGAAGATACCCCGCAAGCGGCGTCATTTGGAATCCTCTTTCTCGTGTCCAACTTTCTCGTGCATCGCCACGATCACCGCGCCAATCAGCGCTGAGGTCAACAGCACGGCTACAATCTCCAGCGGCAAAACGTAGCGGCCAACGAGCGCCACGCCGATCTGCTGCACGGTCACCTCCGGCACGGCCGTTTCATGCGGCAAAACGCGTGCGCTCCCGAGCACTGCCCAACCCAGCACCGCAAAGACCGCAGCGGCGATGGCCAGACCGGCCAGCCATGTCCGGCTGAAAACTCCATCCCTGGGAGTTTCAGAGCCTCGTGTAAGCAGAATTGCAAAGACAACCAGGATGGCGACCGCGCCGATGTAGACCAAAATCTGCGCAAAGCCGGCAAACTGCGCGTCGAGATTCAGAAACAGCAACGCGAGCCCGGCAAACGCGACCGTCAGCGCCAGCGCGCAGTGCACCGTGTTCTTGAGCAGCATGGCAGCCAGACCGCCAGCCACGGTGAGCGCCGCAAGTAGATAGAAGACAAAGCTCATCGGCATTACTTCCTTTCCTTGCCGCTCCAACTGAACTCACTCCGCATAGCGATAACTCCTCGGGCCGAGGCGCTGTTTGCGCATCTCCGCCAGGCCCATGCCCGCGTAGGCCAGCAACAGAATCGCCGAGCAGACTACCCAGCGCAGCCATCCATCGCCCATGAAGCGCCATAACCCGGTCACAAGCAAATTCAGCAGACACATGGGCAAAACAAATTTCCAGGCAAAGTTCATCAGCTGATCCTGCCTGAGGCGCGGCAGCGTTCCCCGCATCCAGATAAAGACGAAGATGGAGAGCATCAATTTGGAGAAGAACCAGATCCACGACGGGACCCAGGTCAAAAACGAAAACGGTGCTCCCCATCCGCCCAGAAACAGCGTCGTCCCCAGCCCGGAGATGGAGAACATAGCCACATATTCGCCCAGAAAGAAGAGCGCGAACTTGAAGCCGGAATACTCGGTGTGATAGCCGGCCACCAACTCCGACTCGCCTTCGGGCAGATCAAAGGGCGACCGATTGGTCTCCGCCGTGGTGGCAATGGCGTACATCAGGAAGCCGGCAAATCCCCACGGCGTGAAGATGTACCAGTGCGGCAAGCCCCAGGTGTACTGGCTCTGCGCCTCCACAATCTTGGTCAGCGAGAGCGAGCCGGTGATCATCACCACCACTACGCTGGACATGAGCAGCGGCACCTCGTAGCTGATCATCTGGGCCACGGCGCGCATGGCGCCCAGCAGCGAGTACTTGTTGCGGCTCGACCATCCGGCCATAAAGACGGCCAACTCCGCAGACGCGCCCATGGCGAAATAAAACAGCAGGCCGGCGTCCAGGTCTACCAGAACCATGTTGCGTCCCATGGGCAGCACGGCAAAGCCCATGAAGACGGTAATCACCAGCAGTACCGGCGCGAGAAAATGCACCGCCGCATCGGCGCTCTTGGGGACGATGTCTTCCTTGGTCAGCGACTTAATGCCGTCGGCGATTGGTTGAAAAAATCCGAAGGGGCCGACGCGATTTGGACCCAGGCGGTTCTGAATGCGGGCCAGTCCCTTGCGCTCGAAGACCGTGGTCAGGGCGAACAGCGCCGGAAAGAGGCAGACGATGGCCGCCACGCTGAGCAGCACTCCGGCTGCCGGTTGCCAGGATGCGGGAAGATAGCTGACCAGCCAGTGTTGGAGCAAAACGAAGATCTGGTCGCAAGTATCGATCATCGCTTACGCTCCTTCTCCGGCGGTGGCCGCCGCGGTTTTGACTGCGGCAGCGCCAGCCGCGGCCTTGGCCCTGACTTCGGCCTTGATCTTCTCCGCTGCCAGCTTTGCATCCACTCCTGCCGCTTCGGCGGGATGAATCTGGTGGTAATACTGATTTGATTTTGCCAGTTGCTTTCGGTCCAACAGAAGGCCGCCAAAACGGTCGCCGGTACTCAGCTCATATTCGGTGTCCATCTTGATGGCTTCAAAGGGGCAGACCTCGACGCAGATCTGGCAACTCATGCAGACCGAGATGTCTATGTCGAAGCGCGCCGGATAAAACTGCGGCTTGCCCAGCGCGTCCGGCTTTTTGTCTTTGGACTTCTCGATGAAGATGCATTTGGGCGGGCACTCCTTCTCGCAGATCTGGCAGGCCACGCAGCGCAGGCCGGACGCCCAATCCGCGCCATCAAAAACGAGGAAGGGAAAGACGCGCGCCGCTTCGTACGGAGCAATCCGCTGCTCCGGATATTCCACCGTAGTCAGCCGCTCTGCGGAGAAGTAGCTGCCAAAGAAATTCTTAGCTGTCTCCGCCATCCCCTTCAGTATGCCCTCGCCTAACAAATACTCCTCCAAAGAAGCTTCTAGCTGCTAGCCTCTAGCTTCTAGCTCTTTCCTGCTAGTGCTAGCTTCAACGGTTAACCAAAACAGCGTCCACAACCACGAACAGCTAAAAGCTAGTAGCTAATAGCTAGAAGCTGCCTCACCGATCCACTTCTCCCAGCACAATATCCACGCTGCCGAAGATCAGCACCACGTCGGCCACGTTGACGCCCAGGCACATATCTTCCAGCACCGTCAGATTGATCAGGCTCGGAGGACGCACACGATAGCGATACGGATTCGGTCCGCCGTCCGAGATCAGATAAAAGCCCAGTTCGCCCTTGGGCGCTTCAATCCGCCCGTAGGCCTCGCCCCGCTTGGGCCGGAAACCGCGAATCTTCGCCGTGGGGCTCATCACCGGGCCAACTGGAATCTCTTTCAGCGCCTGCTCCAGAATCTTAATCGACTCCCGCATCTCCAACATGCGAATCATGTAGCGGTCATAAACGTCGCCATGATCGCCCAGCGGCACACGGAAGTTGAAGCGGTTGTAGATGCCGTAGCCGTCCACCTTGCGAATGTCGTAGTTCACACCGGAGGCGCGCAGCATCGGCCCGGTTACCCCGGCGTTGACCGCCAGCTCCGGCCGGAGCACGCCCACGCCCTGTGTGCGCGCCATCAAAATCTCATTGGTGCTGAGCAGCCGATCGAACTCGTCCGTAAACTTCGCCAAGCCCGCCACCACCTTGCGCGTCCGGTCCAGCCAACCCGGCGATGCATCCACGCGGCAGCCCCCAAAGCGCATGTAGTTGACCATCATTCTCGCCCCGGTCAGCTCCTCAAAGAGGTCGAGAATTTTTTCGCGCTCACGGAAGGCGTACATCAGCGGCGTGCCGCTGGCGCCCATCTCCTGAATCAAAAAACCAATCGACGAAGCGTGGTTCTGATAGCGCGTCAGCTCGCCCAGAATCACCCGCAGATACTCGGCGCGCTCGGGAACCTCCTGGCCGGTGAGCTTCTCCACCGCCAGCGCATAGGCCCAGTTGTTGGTGATGGGGCAGATGTAATCCAACCGGTCGGTGTAGGGCATGGAAGCCAGATAGCTTTGCCCCTCGGCAATCTTCTCGTGGTTACGGTGCAGGTAGCCGAAGACCGGCCGGAGGCGGATCACCCGCTCCCCGTCCAGGGCAACATCCATGCGGAAAACGCCGTGCGTCGAGGGATGATGCGGCCCCATGGCCACTTCCAACAGCTCCCCCTCGCTCTCCGGATTAATCGGAGCGGGACGGTTCCAGCCTTCCGGCCGTGCAGCAATGATGGCGGAATCGATTTGAGATTCGCTCATGCGCCCGCCCCCGATTCTTGCGGACCGGCAGCCGCGGCCTGATGCGCCTGTGCCCGCTTGAGCACCTCGTCGTGCGCCGTCGGCTCGTACTCGAAGTCGTCCGGCGCAACATAATCCCGGCGCATGGGGTGATCCTTGAATCCCTCCCACATCAACAGCCGCCGCAGGTCTGGATGGCCGGTGAAGACAATCCCATACAGATCGAAAACTTCCCGCTCTTGAAACTCCGCCGACCGCCATATGGGCGTCAGCGAGGGTAGCTCCACCTGATCGGTGCGGTTCATCGTGTGCATGCGGACGATCACCGGCCCGTGCTTTTTCTCGACCGAATAGAGGTGATAGACAGCCTCAAGAGAGTCCGGCCAATCCACGCCGGTTACATTGGAGAGGTAATCGAGCTTGAGTTCCGGGTCGTCGCGCAGAAACGCCGCCACCGCCAACGCGCATTGCGGCGCAATCCGCAGCGAGTGCGGCAACGCGGGGTTGGGGTTGAGCGCAATCTCCACCCCTGCGCCAGGGATGGCCGCCTCAATCGCCGCCTTGATCTCTTCTACAGTCTTCAATCCCTGTTCCCTCTGGTCCTGATCACTGAATCCCTATTCACGTCTTCACTCATTCACTTTTTCACTCGTTCACTTCTTTACTTAATCACCACCGGCACGGTCCATACACCGGGATTGGATGCAGGCTCCAGGTCGTGCTCTCCAAAGACCGGCACGGGAAACTCGCCCTTCGCTTCGGAATTCAAATGGCGCGGGCGGTCTTCGCCAGTCAAATGCTGGCCGTCAATCTTCTTCTGCAAGGTCATAAAGGCTTGAATCAGCGCTTCGGGCCGCGGTGGGCAGCCGGGAATGTGCACATCCACGGGAATATAGCGGTCGATCCCTTTAAGTACGTTGTAGCCTTGCTTGAATGGCCCGCCGGAAATCGCACAAGCCCCCATGGCAATCACGTACTTGGGCTCGGCCATCTGGTTGTAGAGCCGAACCACCTGGGGCGCCATCTTCTTAGTCACTGTGCCGGAGATAATCATCAAATCAGCCTGGCGCGGCGACGGCCGGAAGACCTCGCCCCCGAAGCGCGCCAGATCGTATCGCGCCATGGTGGTGGCGATCATCTCGATGGCGCAGCAGGCCAGCCCAAACTGCATGGGCCAGACGGAGTTGCGCCGGCCCCAGTTGTAGAGCTCCTGGATGGTCGTCACCAAGACTCCCTGCTTGCCAAGTTCGATCTTCAAGCCCTCATCCATGGTCGCTTCGCTCCATTAGCTTCTAGCTGCTAGCTCCTAGCCTCTAGCTCCGCCTTCCGTACAACTTGAATGAGTCCAATGCTCAATCCCGAACTGCTTCTTCCTGCACGCTGCCCATTGCCATAACCCACCAGCTAGAAGCTAGTAGCTAGAGGCTAGAAGCTGCATTTACGCCCACGTCAGCACGCCCTTGGCCCAGGCCCACGCTAAACCTTCAATCAGCAGCAGCACAAAGACCAGCATGGCCGCGCAGGCGGCAACGCTCAACCCGGTGAAAGCCACCGCAAAGGGCAACAGAAAAACCGACTCCACGTCGAAGATCAAAAAGATGATGGCATACAGGTAATAGGCCGAGTGAAATTGCAGCCAGGCATCGCCCTTGGACTCCAGGCCGCACTCGTAGATGGCGTTCTTCACGGCGTTGGGTTTGGGCGGGGAAAACACCTTTGCCCACAGCCACGCCAGCCCCAGCGGAGCCAGCCCAAAGCCCAGCGCCGCGAAAAACAGAACTGCCAGCGAAAAATACGGATTGGAAGCCATCATGGAAAACAAAACCCTTCAGAATCAACGTACCAGTTCAAGGCCGGTTTTGGCTAAAAATGCTCCATTCCGGCTCTTGCTCGTTCCATTTTCGCCGATTCACCCTATCCTGTGAATCGCCTGCTGCTCTTTCCTTAATTTGTTGGGGTCACAAATCTCTGGCACACCATCCTCGCGACGGATTTTCGAGGGAATACGCTGGCGCAGGGCAGGAATCGAAGAACCGAAAATCAGCTCCTAGTCGAACTCCGTTGCATCTCCCACTGGCGAAACTGCGCATCCTGGCGCGGCGATTCCATACTTTAGATTCAGAAACTCCTGCAACTTCTTTGGCAGCATCGCGGCCAATTCCTGCCAGGTCAAGACCTTCAACCGCACCCGCGTTTCGGCAGACTTTACCGCTGCCATCACCTCGAACCATGCCTCCCGCAGATCCGGGCGGCGCTCGTCGTGAATCACGCAAAAGCTGCATCCCTGTGCATACGCGGCCAGCACGTTGCGAATCAGTTGATAGCCAGCATAGGCACTTTCTACGCCCGTGGCAAAACCAGCCTCTGCCATGGCCGCGGAAGGCCGTGCCGAGACCGGCTGATCAGGGCTATCAGCCCTGACAGACTCAATGACATCTTCATACTCCTGCGAATAGTCCTCCGGGAACTCCGTTGCCTCTCTCTGTCTTTTGGTCGCCAGCTCCACGCGCGGCAACAACTCCCGGTTGAAGACTGCATCGAAATCCCGGTACGCCTCCACGACCGCCGCCGCTTTGATTTGGAAGTCGTTTTCTGTCAACTTGGCCTCGACCAGCAACGTGCCCCACCGCATATCGACCTCGGTGCGATCAAATCGTCCACCCTTGAGCGGCACGCGCGCCTTCCAGCCGAAGATTGGCGGGTCATCACTATCCACTCCGAGGGCCTGCCGCACCGTAGGCGCCTCTGCCACCGCCGGCGTGCAGAATACGTTCATCAGCAGGGCGTCGGAGCTCATGGACGAGTCCAGCTCCCGCCACTTTCGTCCCGATTCCGGCTTGGGTAGCGTTCGCCCTTGTGCGTGAATCTTGTCGAAGCGTCGCATCCAACCTGGACGCGCGGTAATCGCCTCATAGGCCGGGTCGAAGAAGTTGCCATGGCGGTCGCTCTTCAATGGAGTCCCTACAGACAAGTCTTCGTCTGTGGGGTGTTCTGGTGAATACACAATCACCGGCGGATTACCGTAGCTCTCCACATGCGCCCGCCCCCGCGCCCAGCGCCGGTTGCGCAGCCCTAGCTCTCGCCGCAGTTCGCTCGCAAACCAGCCTGATTTGATCGTCATATCGAGCAGCCTACACCGTGCGGCGCGGATACGCACATAGCGACAGCACCGGAGACGGCAAGGGCGGGGAAGCCCCGCCCTTGTTGCCGCATACACTGCTGTTCCAGGCCCTAGTAGCTCAGCTCCAGCACATTGATTGAATAAGGAGCGAAGCTGTGTTTGAACTTCGGTCCGGTGACCTGAATCTCACGCGTGACCGGCGCCACCGCATCGGGATGCGTGATGTTGTTGGTGGCATTAGGCGTCTTACCGCTCAAAGTGATCAGCGTTGCATCGCGCCCCAAGTTGGCTACGCCAGTGAGCGCGATGTTCAGCGCAACTTCCTCCGACGAAGCATTTACTACCTTGACGAAGAGCTTGCGCTGCTTCTCGTCGCGCGTGGCGGAGGCATACACCCGCGGGTTGGCGTTGGCCAGCTTAGTGTCCACAACCTCCGTGCCCAGGTAGCTGCCAAAGAGCACCTGCGCCCAATAGCTGGGTGAACCGTAGCTGGTGAGCGCGTCATAGCCGATCAGGTCCGTATCCCATTGCATTCCGCCGGGATTCACATTCACCAGCAGGGGCGCATAGCTGGCCATGATAATCAGGTCGGCATTGCGCTCCATGCCGGTCATCCAGGCCGAGTCGCCCAGCGCCGCTTCAAGGTTGGGCGTCGGCGTGCCCTCCCGCGTCGCCCACTCGCCTACAAAGATCTTCGGCCCCGTGCGGTCGTATTTGTCGTAATAGCTGGCGTTGCTAAACGACTTCTCCGCCGACATATAAAAATGCTCATCCAGCACGTCCGGCTTCACGCTCTTCACCGGCGCGGTGGCAATCAACAGCAACTGCGGATAGCGTTGCTTGATGGCCGTGAAAAACTGCGCATAGCGGCCATCGTACGAGTGGGAATGATCGAACTCGTCCTCGTTGCCAATCTCTACATAATGCAGCGGGAAGGGAGCGGCATGACCGTTTTTAACGCGTTCCGCGCCCCACTTAGTCTCCGGGCCGCCGGTCACGTACTCAATCTCATCCAGAACGTCATCCACATAGGGCTTGAGCGCCGATCCCGGCTCCACATGCTCCTGTGCCAGCGAGTAGCCGGCGTAAACCGCCAGAACCGGCTCAATCTTCAGGTCCTCGCACCATTCCAGAAACTCCAGCAAACCCATGCCGTCTGAGGAGCGATAGCGC
>Ga0326728_10006276_pt1 | contig 32182 bp, 33 predicted proteins | sample MB3enrmetagenome_FD_207602 | JGI IMG/M metagenome (GOLD analysis project Ga0326728, IMG submission 207602) | Lab enriched peat soil microbial communities from McLean, Ithaca, NY, United States - MB31MN | ecosystem: Environmental > Terrestrial > Soil > Wetlands > Peat | place: USA: New York... | reverse complement strand
GATGCATTGGCGCTGAAGCGCTGGATAAAAGCTTTAAGTTCTTCGGCTTTTTCAGATATTTTGCGGTTATCATTCTGCTGCTGTTTTAAATTTAACCGGCTGGCCCGGTACCAGAAATCATAATTGCCGACATATATCTTAATCCGCCCGAAATCGATATCGGCGGTATGGGTACATACCTGATTCAAAAAGTGACGGTCATGGGAAACCACGATAACGGTATTGGCAAACCGGGAAAGGAACTCTTCGAGCCACCTGATGGATTTGATATCAAGGTTGTTGGTCGGTTCGTCCAGCAGCAGCACATCGGGATTGCCGAAAAGAGCCTGTGCCAGAAGTACGCGGACTTTGTCGCCGGCCTCCAGCTCTCTCATTTTCTTGGTCCGCAGTTCTTCGGATATGCCCAGTCCGCTCAAAAGTACAGCGGCTTCGGATTCTGCTTCATAGCCGTTCATTTCAGCAAACTGGCTCTCCAGTTCGGCACAACGCAATCCGTCTTCTTCCGAAAATTCCGCCTTGGCGTAAATAGCCTCGCGCTGCATCATGATATCATACAGGGGTTTGTATCCCATGATAACGGTGTTGAAAACAATTTCGTTATCGAAGGCAAACTGATCCTGACGCAAAACGGCTATGCGCTCGCGATCTCCGATGATGATTTCGCCCTTGTCGGCTTCCAGTTCACCGGCAAGTATCTTGAGAAAGGTTGACTTCCCTGCCCCGTTTGCGCCGATAAGCCCGTAGCAGTTGCCGGGAGTGAACTTGATGTTAACATTCTTGAATAGTACCTGTTTCCCGTAGGAAAGTGTTATATTTTGTGCCGCAATCATGCTTGTTTAATGCTCCTTGTCTTGTATAGCCTGTATATAGAAAGTGCAGAAATAAAAAACCACAGGGCATCATGGCGATGCTATGTGGTTAACTAAGGCGGCTTCACTAACACACTTTAAACCGCCTGGCAACAGGTAATTTATGTTCTGCCTTTTTCCGGATACCGGCCTTCGCCGGTATGACAAAGGGAAGCGGGCCTAAAGGCTCGCACTACGAAACAATATGCGGGACTAAAGTCCCGGACTACGAAAACTTCCACCCCCTTGCCCCCGCCAGCGGGGGATACATGGAACGGTTTCAAACCGTTCCCTACAACTGGATACCTGCCTTCGCCGGTATGATGAAGGATTGGTCCCAGGGGGTCACCCATTCCATTCTGAAATAAAGAATTTAAATGCGACATTGTCAACTTTTATTATTTATGGCATAGTTTATCAAAATCCAATTTTTCACAGGAGGTTTATTTGCCAGCGAAAAAAAACGAATCCAGAAATCGTCTTCTTTTGTGCATTAACGCTGCCTTGCAAAAGAAAGCAAAAGAAATCGTTGTTATGAATTTAAAAGAACTTTCCGCTTTCACGGATTATATGATTATTTGCAGCGGTGCATCCGAGCGGGAAGTTCAGGCCATCGCGCAGGCGATTCAGCTTTTTTTAAAGAAAGCGGAAATAATGCCGATGGGTGTCGAAGGACAATCCAATGGCCAGTGGATTTTGCTTGATTATGATGATGTCGTGATTTCTGTTTTTTATGAACCGATCAGAACTTTTTACGATATAGAAAATCTGTGGGATGCCCCCCGGATGAATGTTGACGAAAACAAGACGGAAATAAAGAGGTTAAGCAAGGAAATGGCATGATCTTAAGCGAAGCTTTAAATGATATAAACGAGGTTATTTTCCCGCCTCAGTGTCTGGGCTGCGCTGAAATTTTGGACCCTTTCAGCGGTCAATTATTTTGTCCCGCCTGCAGCGATCAAATTAAATTCATAGACGGCGGTATCTGCCGTATTTGCGGCACAACCTATCCGGACAGTCCGTCGGAGGGTCATTTATGCGGAGATTGCCTGGAAAATAAGACATATTTTTCATACGCACGGGCAGTATTTAGTTACGAAAACTTTATTCTAAACGCGATTCATCGATTCAAATACAAACGCGACCTATCCATCGGTGAGATGCTGGCTTCTTTTATGGCCGGTTTTTCTTTCCCCGATATTGATTTTACCGATTATTCTTTGATTATACCGGTGCCTTTGCATATTAAAAGACTTCGCGAACGGGGGTTTAATCAATCCCTTGTTCTGGCGCGTGCCGTGGAACAAAAACGGCAAATCCCCGTCAACTTTTCTGTGCTGAAACGGCGCAAATTTACTTTAACCCAAACCGGTTCCAACAGAAATGAAAGGAAAGAAAATATTAAGGGAGCCTTTGAAGTCACTGATAAGAAAAAAATTGACGGTAAAAATATCATCCTTATTGACGATGTTTACACGACCGGAGCCACTATAAACGAATGCGCGAAAACCTTAATCAAAGCCGGAGCGCAAAAAGTTGCTGTTTTAACCCTTGCCAGAGTTCTGAGGAATTAATAATTTAAATACGGAAAATCAGGGAGCCGGAATGAACAAAATTTTAGAAAGAAACGCTCTTAAAAACAAACTGGAAGAACTGCGGAAGAAAGGCAAAAAAATCGCTTTCACCAATGGCTGTTTTGATATCCTGCATGTCGGTCATGTCCGTTATTTACGCGAAGCAAAAAAAACCGCCGATGTGCTGGTACTTGCCCTCAACAGCGATTCTTCCGTCCGGTCAATCAAGGGAGAAGAAAGACCGCTAGTGAATGAAAATGAAAGAGCAGAAATGCTTGCCGCTCTTGAATTTGTTGATTTTATTACAATATTCGAGGAATTAACGCCGCTTGAACTCATTATTTGCCTGAAGCCGGACATTTTAATCAAGGGAGGCGACTGGCCGGAAGAAAAGGTTGTCGGACGGGAAGAAGTAAAAAAATGGGGAGGCCGGGTAGCAATAATTCCGGAAATCGAAGGAAAATCTACCACCAACATTGTGGATAGGATAAAAAAACTTTATTGCTTTAATAAAGAAAGTTGTTGATATTACTTTAAATTATTTCATTTTTTAGATAAAATAATTAAAAAATATTATTAATGAAAATTTCTCTTTACAAATAAATTTCCATTATATAATAAGGACAACCAAGTTATTACGCAAGGAGTGACTACTTTGGACAAACAGACGATTTTGAAACAGGATAAGATGAAAGCGTATAAATTAATGCTCACTCAAAAAATAAATGAGTTACTGAGCGAAGCCGGTAAAACTGTTACCGAAATGACTAATGGTAAAGAAACCTATCCTGATCCAAACGACAGAGCCTCTCTGGAATCCGACAGAAATTTTGAATTGCGCATCCGGGACAGAGAACGCAAACTGATCCTCAAGATGCAGGAAGCTATTAAAAGAATTGATGACGGCACTTTTGGTATCTGTGAGGTTTGCGGCGGTCATATCTCCGAAAAGAGACTGATGGCAAGACCCGTTACCACTCTGTGCATTGATTGCAAAACCAAACAGGAAAAAAACGAAAAGCTTAAAGGCGAATAACCTTCATAAAATAAATTTACAAAAAGCCTCGAAACCGGGGCTTTTTTTGTTTTTGACATCTTTGATTTCCTGTACCATTTCTAAATTAAAGATGATATTGAGGCGGCAAGGAGAAGGCTCCGCAGGCGTATTTTTCATACGCTGAGGAAGCCGACGACGCAGCCAACAAAAATAGCGCTTTGATCTGGAATTTGATTTCCTGTACCATTTCTAAATTAAAGATGATATTGAGGCGGCAAGGAGAAGGCTCCGCAGGCGTATTTTTCATACGCTGAGGAAGCCGACAACGCAGCCAACGAAAATAGCGCTTTGATTTAGGAATGGTATTATGTTTATAAATGTCGCCCTCAACATTCCGTCAAACAAACTCTTTACCTATGAAGTTCCTCCCGGTCTGGAGAAGGAAGTTGAACTTGGTAAACGCGTGTTTGTCCCTTTCGGCAACAGAAAACGCACCGGTTTTATTGTCGGAACAATGCCATCCTGCGATCTGAAAAAAATAAAACCCATTGCCGAGATACTTGATGATGAACCGCTTTTTAGTCAAAGCGACCTGGATTTTTACCAATGGATCGCCGGTTATTTTATGTATCCGCTGGGTAAGGCGCTGGCCGAACTGATTCCTTCCGGTTCCGAAAAAAAAGATTCCCTCTGGATAACTGCGATGGCGCCGGAAACGGACATTCCTCTTTCGCTTCCTCGTCCACTTCAGCCCGCGCAGGAAAAACTGCTGGCATTTTTACGCCAGTATCCTCAAGGCATAGCCCAAAACAGCATCACTAAACTGAGCTCTCTGAAAAATATTGCGCAGGCAGTAAAGAAGCTGCATCTGGCAGGATTTCTGACCATTGAAAAAAAACAAAACAAACAACTTTCTCCTCACAGCCAAACAATGGTATCTCTGGATGAAAGTAAAACCGCCGAAACGAAACTAACGGATAAGCAGAAAAAACTGATCGATTTTATTGAGGCAAAAGGGCTGATATCCTTAAACGATTTGATTGAAGAATCCGGCATATCCGGCGCCGTTGTCAAAAAATTGCGGGACAGAGGAATCATTAAATTCACAGCCGGTGAAAAAATGCGCACAGCCTCTTTTGATTCAGCCATTCGTCAAAACAAAAACACGATTATTCTCAATAACCGGCAGAACGGGGCCATGGAAGAAATTTCACGCCATCTGGAAAAAAATATTTTTACACCCATCCTGCTCCATGGCGTCACAGGCAGCGGGAAAACGGAAATCTATTTAAAAACGATCGAAAAAGTTTTGAATAGCGGAGCGTCCGCTATTTACCTCGTGCCGGAAATAGCCTTAACGCCGCAACTGATATCCCGCGTTGCCGGAAGATTTGACCAGCGGAAAATCGCCGTTCTTCACAGCGGCATTGCCGAATCCGTCCGCTACGACCAGTGGCGGCAAATCAAACGCGGCCTGATTAATCTGGTTATCGGCACCCGCTCCGCTGTTTTTGCTCCGCTGCCAAACTTAAAATTAATTATTGTCGATGAGGAACATGATGCTTCCTACAAACAGGATGAGCGGCTGTGCTATAATGCCCGCGACCTGGCGGTTGTAAAAGCAAAGATGGCTTCCGCTATTGTAATTACCGGCTCCGCCACACCCGGCGTTCGCACTTACTTTAACGCGCGGACAAAAAAATACCATCTGCTGGAATTACAACAGCGCGTGGAGGAAAAACCCATGCCTGTAGTCGAAATCATAGACATGAAAGCGCAGCAGGAAAAGTCGGGAAAAGTCCCCATTCTTTCGGATGCTCTGATTACGGCAATAGAAAAAACTCTCAACAAAAAAGAGCAGGTTCTGCTTTTTCTCAACAAGCGGGGATTTGACACCTTTTTGGTCTGCGCTGATTGCGGTTATAATTTTCTCTGCCCCAACTGCGCCGTCTCACTGAAGAATCACGTCGCGGAAGGCGTGGTCAAATGTCATTACTGCGATTACACGATAAAAGCGCTGCCGCTTTGTCCATCCTGCAGGGGCAGTCGTATTTTGAGTTACGGAGTCGGCACGCAAAAACTGGAAAAAGAAATAGCGAAATTTTTCCCTCTTGCCCGGATTCAAAGAATGGATTCCGATACCACTTCCCGGAAGGGAACCCAGGAGAAAATACTTCGGGCGCTTGAGGCGAGGGAAATCGATATTCTTATAGGAACACAAATGATTACCAAAGGTCATGACTTCCCTTTTATAACACTGGTAGGCGTTATTTCCGCTGACACCTCTTTGAATATGCCGGATTTTCGGGCCGCGGAAAGAACTTTCCAGCTGATAACGCAGGTTGCCGGACGCGGCGGACGCGGAAATACTCCGGGGGAGGTCATCATCCAGACGTTCAATCCCGATCATTACGCGTTAAAACACGCACAAAATCATGACTACAAAGCATTTTACGAGGAAGAAATCGATTTTCGCAAGGCTCTGCAATACCCGCCGTTTGGCCGAATAATCAACTTACGTTTATCTTCTATAAAGAAAGACGCACTAATTGAAGAGGCCCGTCTGTTGGGGAAATCGGCAAAAAAACTAAGCGCGTTTAAGGGGAATATCGCGGAAATTATAGGTCCGGCGGAATCGCCGCTTGCCAAAATCAGAGGACGCTATCGCTTTCAGATGCTGATTAAAGGCAAAGATATAGACGCGCTTCATCAAATCGCGCGGGAACTTATCAATAAACACAAAAACAGCCATGTGAGGGTTACCGCAGACGTTGATCCGGAAAATTTCATGTAGCTCCGGTCCTAAATTAAAACGCTATCTTTGTTGGCTGCGTTGTCGGCTTCCTCAACGTATTACAAATACGCCTCGTCGCCTCCTCCTGGCCGCCTCGATATCATCTTTAATTTAGAACCGGAATTAAAGCAAACTCTCATCAGCAGAGATTGATCTGGTAGAATTCATATAACATGGCTGTTCACCGGAAGCGCATCCCGCAGGGGAGCGCAATTATAAATTAGCACCTTCCTTGCCGGTAAAAGCCGTAGGCTTTTACAAAATGCTCAGATGCAAGGCGTGCAAAAAGCCGTACCGCGAGGCGTATTAGATATACGTTGAGCGGTGCGGTTTGAAGCACAACGCCGCAGATGAGCGTTTTTTTAATAGTCATGTAAGTCTTCGATATCTTCATATACGTGCTGCTCAAAACGGGGTGAACAAATAGCGAGGAAAACCAAATCGTCCTTGCCGATGTTGGTAATGCGTTGACGGCACATCGGCGGAATAAGCACAATGTCACCTGCTACTACTTCCTGCGGCGGCAGTTTCCCGACCTCCGCGAGCCCTCTGCCGCTTATCATGAAATAACGTTCGGATGTTTTTTTAAGGCGATGCCAGCGGGTTGTAACTCCGGGCTCCACTCTCGCCCGTGCGATTGATACATCCGGATCGTCCGGCGTGTTGGACAACTCGGTAATGTAACATTTCTCGGAAGTATAGAATTCGTCTTTAAGACTTTTCTTTTTAACGGTTTCCTTCATATTATCTTTTTATTCGCGTAACGCCGCGCGGGAAACAGCGGTTCTATTAAATCTTTGTTGCCGTACGGATGCCGTAAAACGTCGTCTGCACTCTCAACGCTTTTTTATGTCTATAACCACCGGCGCACGCGTAAAACATAACCATCGAAAGCATCGCCAAATAGATGTCTTAGCGCCCTCTCTTCCGGCTCAATTTGAAATTTGTTCATATAGATGACAAAAACAGCTAATAATAAAAGAGCGTACGCGCAATCGATGAAGAAACACCACGCGGTCAAAAGTGACAAAAGACCCACATACATTGGATTACGGGTTATAGAATATATTCCTGAAGTGACCAAAGATGTAGATGAATCGGGTTTCATTGGATCAAATGTTGTTTTGGCTTTTGAAAAACTCAACAAGCCCGCAATGCCGAACGCGGCTCCGATCACCGAGAAGATGACGACCATCGCTATATGGAAAGTGTCGCCCAAACGCATCTTCGGCAATACGATAGAGACGAGCCACATTGCAGCCCCAACGATTACCATCACCGCAACGGGAGGTATTTTCAGCTCAAGCTTTTTCATATTTTCCGCCGTGATATAATAAGGCTCAATTTATTCATCATGTACTATTACAAGGAAAAGCCGCCCGACTTATAAAAGAGAGGCGGCTCATCCTGCATACTTTGTATTGCGCGTTAGATCTACTTTACGGCGTCTTTGAGGCCTTTCCCGGCTTTAAATACGGGAACCTTCTTCGCGGCAATTTTAAGAACCTTGCCAGTCTGAGGATTTCTGCCTACGCGGGCTTTTCTTTTCTTAACACCAAATGTGCCAAAGCCCACCAGTGTAACGGCATCGCCTTTTTTCAGTGCTTTTTTAATTGCCGCGAGCGCCGCGTCTACTGCCGAACTCGCTTCCTTCTTAGTGCATGTAACCTTTGCCACCTCATCAATCAATTGTGTTTTGTTCATTTATCACCTCCTGTTTTATTTTAACCGCACTTCTGGAAACAAAGATAAAAAAAATAATCAAGAATGTCAATACAATATGTATGAAATAATCAAATTATTTGGAACTTTGAAATTATTGTCTTTCCCGAATATCAACGGCACCGTTCATGCAAAGGAAATATTGACAACAATATTAATTCTTTTAAAAAGGCAATGTCACTGTTTTGCTAAGGATATTGTTATCCTTGGCTGCGTTCGCTGCGACGGCGATTGAGCTTCCAGCCAGCGTTTTATACGGTTGGCATCGCCGATACGGGTCATCTTGCCTTGAGAATCGAGCAGCACAATAAGCACGGGACGCTGAGCCACATTGGCCTGCATCACCAGGCATCGGCCTGCCTCGCCGGTGAAGCCTGTCTTGGAAAGACCTATCTGCCAGGTGGAATTTCTAACCAGCAGATTGGTGTTATTAAATTCCAATGAGCGCCATCCTGTATTAATAAAGGCTTTTTTACAGGTGGTAAATTCCCGGATAAGATCATATTGGTAGGCAGTATCCACCAATTTCACCAGATCTCTGGCTGAGGAAACATTGCTGCAGGAAAGGCCTGTCGTGTCCTCAAAGCGAGTTTCTAAAAGCCCCAATGACCGGGCTTTGGCATTCATAGCGGCAACGCAGGCCTCCGTGCCGCCCGGATAAGTTCGCCCCAGAGCGTGCGCCGAACGGTTATCGGAAGCCATCAGGGCAAGCAGCATTACGTCTTTGCGCATAAGCTGAGTCCCCACAGGCAGGCGGGAGTGACTATGGCGAAGGGTGTCTATATCTCCGGTTTCGATGGTAATCAATTCGTTAAGATCCCTGGCGGCATCGAGCACCACCATAGCGGTCATTAGTTTTGTTATGGAAGCGATGGGCAATATCGCCGCAGCCTGTTTCTGAATCAGGCGCTTACCCGTTTCCTGATCCTCTACCAATGCCGCGGCTGAGTGCAGAACCAGATTTCCGGAAATCTGTTCCGTTATCGCGCTTGAATGTTTCCGATGAGAATGATGTTTTTTCGAATATTTTGAAAATCCGGTGGACACGGACGCCAGCAAGATAATAACGCACAAAACGATCATCAGAGCCGTCTTGATGTATTTACTACCCATTCTTACTCCTTAATTTAAAGATATTGAATCTCACGTCTTGTTTCATTATCGTTTAATATATTACACAATTTTACAAATCAGTCAATTCCGAATTTATTTTTTTCGCAAATATTTTTGTGTCTATTATCGCATCAGGTATCGCATACGGTCAAACGATATCTTCCTTCCTGAAACGCAGAAATAACAACGCGCCGAGAATAAGACAGTATATAATAATGTTGAAGAGCGGATATACGTCGCCAAGAGCGCCTGCTTCTTCGCGGCCGATAAATGAAGATGCATAATGCTGCGCGCCGGAGAGTTTCGGCCACAAATAATAAACAACCTGCCAAAATGTAAAATCTGATTGCGGGCCCTGCTGCTGCATTATCGCCTGTGCCATCATCGGATTATGGCTTAACGCGAATATCCCGTCGGCCACAGTACCGACGAAGCCAATGCCCATAATACAAAGAAAAGCGGCTATATCAGGCATCATCATCGATAAAAGAAGCACGGTGACAACCACGAAAAGCAGATTGAAAGAGCACAGCAACGAAGCAATAAGATATTCCGGCATGACTATTCTCAAATTTATGGATGTAATGATGAACACAATTCCATGCAGGACGAACATGAATATCATCAATAAAACCCATAAGCCCAGAACCTTGCCGGCAACATACTGCCACCGGGTTATCGGTTTTGACAGGATGCTCGATTGCGTTCCATTATCCCGTTCGCGTCCGAATATGCGCATCGACAGCAGAGCCGACAAAAACATCACGCCAACTGCAATGACATTAAAAATTATTTTCGACAGCATAATGACCATTTGTCCGGCATCGAGTTCCTGCCCGTTCACCATGTAATCGCCATGATAACAACCGCGAACCATAAATATGAACAAGGCGCAGATAACAGACATAACGATAAAGCTCCTCTGACGGACTTCATCGGCAATGGTATATTTGGCTATTCTGATTATCGGCAGAAGCGGTTTTGGCATCTTTATGTCAACCTTTCACAAACCTTACAAACACATCTTCGAGCGTATCGCCATCTTTAACCAGGGAGGAAATGGTGTCCTTCACTAAAAGCTTTCCCTGATTGATGATTGCGGCGTTATCGCATATTTTTTCAACTTCCGACAGCAGGTGTGAATTCAGGAAGATAGTCATGCCCTGACTTTTAAGAGATTCCAGGATCAGGCGTATTTCCCTGATGCCGATGGGATCAAGACCGGATGTGGGTTCATCGAGAATTAACAGCTTTGGATTTCCGATAAGCGCGGCGCCGAGTCCGAACCGTTGAATCATGCCTTTGGAATAGGTTTCCGCTTTCGTGTGTTCCCTGCCCTGCATGCCGATAAGCCCGACAACGCGCCTGCATTGATCCTGCGCATCGGAAGGGCTTATATCCAAAAGTTCCGCGCAGCGTTCCAGATATTGCCATCCGGAAAGATACGGGGGAATATGATGGTTTTCAGACAGATAACCGACCGCGGCGCGGCTGGCCGCATTTGTACTGGGGAAACCGTTTAAAGACAGACTTCCCGATGACGGCGGCGTAAAATCAAGCAGCATCCTGACGATGGTCGTCTTTCCCGCGCCATTAGGACCAAGAAGAGCAAAATACTCACCGGCGCCGACGGAAAACGAAACATTATCGACAGCGGCAAGCGTTCCGTATCGTTTGGTTGCGGCATTCAATTCAATCATGCGATAAAGTATATGTTCCCCGGCCTGTTATGTCAATAAAATATTGCCCGCACGAGGCGCAGACTGCGATCCGCCCGCGCGTGAATGACTTGTCCGGTATTATTTATTACGCTAATCTGCTATTGCGGGAAGATCATTATATGTCTCATAAGCGGTGCTTCCGGAAACACACCGATTCGCGTAAGCATATTCACGACAAATTATCAAAACATCATCCTTCCGGATGGTGAATTGGTATTTATTTAGCTTCGTCAACCATTAGGATAATTTTTTCTTCAACCTCCCGGGCAACTTGAACCAATACCGGATCTTCAGAGAGCGCCGAGAGCATTTGCACCGGTCTGATGAGGCCAATCTTCGTTTTGCCTCTTTGCGTAAACACCGAAACGCGGCACGGCAAAGCCATGTTCAGACGCATATCGATTGACAGAATTTTTGCGGCCTGCCCGGGACTGCAGATTTCAAAAACCTTGCACTGCTCATCAAACGCTATGCCTTTACTGCGAAGTGTGGTCCCCAGGTCGTGGATATGCAGTACTCCGAAGTCATGACGTTTCACTGCTGACTCAAGATCAGCCGACGCCAGGTCGAATGATTTGCCGGTTTCAACGATGTAGTACATAAATCACTCCGATAATGTATAAATTTTTTCTATATTTGATGTTTTGATACCAGTTGTGCAAAATATTCAAATGATCTGTCATATGTCTTTTCCGCGCCTGAAGGAAAACAGCAGGCGGGCAGCGCCCTGCTCTTTAGGTGATACGCGAGGCAATCGCAGCACATTCCTTTTCTTCCGCATGGCTCATAAGTGCAATTGCATTTCTTAAGATTTGTTTCCTTTTTGCATTCCATCGTTTTCTTCCCTTGCAAAATTTTGCCGTTAAATCCGCAATGAAATTCCCCCCTCCGGTTATTTTCCTTTGAATACCGCGGTACGGCGTTCAATGAAAGATTGCAGGCCTTCTTTCATATCCTCGCTTTTCATAACTTTAGCCACATCCTGATAAATAGTCTTTTTCGCGGCCTGCTCGCCTTCGCTCTCCGCTATTCGGCCATTGCGCAGAATATTGCGCACGCCCAGCGGCGCGGCGCTCGCCACTTTCCTTGCCAGTTCCATCGCCTTTTCCAGTTGTTTGCCCGGCTCGGTCACATACTGCACCAGCCCCATGCGATAGGCATCCTCTGCGGTCCACTGGTCGCCGGTTAAAAGATAACGCATCGCGTTGGACCAGCCGATATCCCTGGCTAACCGGAATGTCGCTCCTCCGCAGGGAAAAAACCCGCGGCGCACTTCCAGCATGGCAAAGCGCGTGTCGGAAGCCGCAACGCGAATATCGGCGTTAAGCATCACCTCTACGCCCCAGGTATAGCAATATCCCTGCACGGCATAAATAATCGGCTTGCGGCAGCGCGTTTCATTCATCATGTAAAACGGATCAATTTCATTTTCTCTGCCCAGAGGGAAGCCGATTGCGTTGCCAAAAGCATCCGACCAGTCTGTCAGCTCCAGACCCGATGTAAAATGCGGGCCGTTGGCATAGACTACGCCCACCCACAAATTATTATCATGATCCAACTGGTAATAAGCCTGCGCCATCTGCGTATACATCTCGCGCGTCATGGCGTTGTATTTCTTCGGCCGGTCGATTTCAATGAGCATGATATGCTCTTCGATTTTAATGTTGATAGTCATGGCGGATACTCCTTATAATAATTTTTCATACCGAGTCGCATTCTTCAGCTAACATTGTTGGCTGCGTCGTTATCCCTTGACTGCAACCCGGTATATATGGTGTTAAGTATAGGTAAATGGATGCTCCATGTCAACGGAAGAAATTTTTTCACGTATTTCTATACTCATTTGCAGCCTCTTTTTTAATCCCCCTCATTTCTGTTCACAATTCTGTCTGCTTCCTTAAGTATTTTCAGTTCAACGTAATCATAGCGTGAAGGGGAATGATGATTTCCTATGATCCGGCATACCTTTTCCGTTTTTTCAGTAGAAAAGTTTATGCTTTTGAGAAGTTTTTCAGCGACCGGCGGTCCGTATTCCTCCTGCGTCTTCCCGTTGTTATATCCGAGCGCTTCTTCCGACTGCTTAATGCCTATATCATGCAGAAGCGCGGAGGCAACAAGAACTTCGTAATCGCAATCCTCAGCGCTATCCATGATCTTTTCAGCATGCCCCAAAACCTCAAGAGCATGAGTTATTCTCCGGAAATCAGTCCCGAAGTAATCGACCATCAGCTTTACGACCCTTCCTTTGAAATAATCCATAACCCCTTTCCCTTCCATGAATCCGTTCGGGCATTTGTTTCCCGCGTTGTTTATTATTGACAAATTTAATCCGTGAATCCTCTCCCCGCCATCTTTTCCGGATTTCTGAAAAGCGCCATGCCTGTTTTCATTTTTCGCAACCCCAGCCTCCGGTAAAATTCCTCCTTGCCCGGTCTTGCGTATAAAATGACATTACAACCCGAAAGCCGCTCCAGAATCTTTTCCATAATGATTTTTCCGATGCCCATCTTCTGGAATTCAGGAACAACCGCAACATCATAAACGGCCGCCTGGTAAGCGCCGTCGGAGATTGCCCGGCCAAAGCCGATCAACTGAGAATCCTTATAGACAAATACAGTCGTATGGCTGGCTTCAAACGCTCTTTTATGCACGTCCGGCTCTTCGTATGCCATTCCAACGCGTTTGAGTGTCTCCGAAACCGCCTTCCAGTCCGTTTCAGAACAGTTGTATACGATATCTATTTCCATTTAACCTCCTTCTAATAAACCGACCTGCATTCGATTCCCCATTCCGCGCAGTCTTTTGCCATCATGCTTCCAACCGCCCGGAAATATTCTTGTGTATTTTTATCTTTCCACCCGTGCCTTTCATAGATCCTGGCAGCGTGAAAATAATTCATGCGGTCGATAATGATATAGTCAACTTTTCCCGCAAGCATTTTGATAAGATTCCCGGCTTCCGGAAGAACCGGCGCGATCATCGCATAAGTTCTGATCCCGTTTTGATGCAATGTTTCGATGGCTTTTAGCCGCTTCTCAATAGACGGCGCGTTTGGTTCGAATATTTTCCTTATTTCATCGTTCGCGGTCGTTATGGAAAATCCGGCTTCGATATTATTCGATTTTTTCAATATGTCGATATCTCTAGTAACCAGCGGGGAACGCGTCTGAATTGCCACCGGCCAGTTGTTTTGCACAAGGATTTCCAGACATTCCCTTGTGAGTTTGTATTTTGCCTCCAGCGGCTGGTACGGATCACAAACGCCGCTCACCCACACCGTTCCCATTCTTTTCTTCTTTATTTCTTTGCTCAACAAATCGGGAGCGTTGATTTTTACATCCACAAAATCACCCCAGGGTTCTTTATGCCCGGTGAATCTCTTCATAAATCTGGCATAACAATAAGAGCAGGCATGTTGACACCCGACATACGGATTGACGACATAATCATAAATCTTTGACGGGGATAGAATGGATTTAGAATGTATTTCTTTTATCTTCATTTCCGTACAAGGGCCGAAACAAAAAAATCAGCCTTGGGTCGGCTGCATAAAAGCGAGCCGGATACAATGCTCTCTTTGCGATAATAAAATATCGTTAGTTATTCTACAACCCTGTACCCCGCGGACCCGAGAGAGGATTTAGTATAAATAAAAATCATTTGAACGGGCTCGTCAAAGGGATTGTAGAACCAGTGAACAGCGCCGCGCGGAACAAACATGGTATCCCCCTGCGACATGACGGTTTCCGAATCACCGATCCCGCTCATTCCTTTTCCGGATAAAATGTATATCACCTCTTCAGCATGTTGATGGATATGCTTTTTATGCGTGGATGTCTTTGCTTCAAACGTGCAAAGCGCGAAAGTTAAATCTTCGGCGCCAACAGTGTCTTTGTCGACAAGGACAACTCTTTTGGCATTATTGAGATCTTTGATCGGTTCATCTCTTCCACTGCCGGGATTAATTAAATAGTTCTCCGCGTTCATGATTTATCTCCTTATTTATCTCCATCGGGGGCAAACACCATGCTCACAGCACAGCGCTTATTTACTTTAGTTCGAGCGGCTTATCAGCCTTTTTTAAAATAACCGCCCTGCTAAAAAATACTTTCGGCCTTTCAACAGGCGTGAAACCGGCGCTTATGGCTGTTTTAACAGTTTCTTCAAACGATTTTTTAGAGACGTGGAATGCCGGCTCTACAACAAGAACTTGCCCGTTTAACTTGACAATAGTTCCCAACTCATTAAAAAACGCTTTTTTATCGGGGATTTCGTGAACCATGTAGAAGGCAAGGATAAAATCTACTTTTTGAGGAACGCCTATTGTGTTCTTCTGGCACTGATGCAGCGTTAAACGTTCTTCAAGTTCGGTTCCATGAATTTTGCTTCTCGTTTTCTCAAGCATTCCTTCCTGTAAATCAGAAGCAATAACCCGCCCGGATTTGCCGACCATTTGCGCGATATCCATCGTGAAAAAACCTGGACCGCAACCCAGATCGAGCACTGTCATTCCCTCTTTGATATAGGGGTCCAGTATTTTCCGGGGATTCTGCAACCATCTTCGGAATCTGCTATCAAGCCTGCCCGCTCTTTCAACCGGGCAAACACGGTACTTCTTATAGGTCATTACGTCTTCTTTCCTTTTAATGACTAACGCCGTAAATCACCCCAATACCGTCTTTGGGGGTGCTTTGCCGCCTGACATCTTTATATGATAGATTCGTTCTCTACTCAACTTCAAAATTTTCCGATTTAAAATTGCTGTAATACCTGCCGCTTTGAGCGGTGAACCTAAGCACGCAGTAATCAGGATCGGTTACGCCCTTTGGATAATACATTTCATCGCCGGCCTTCCAGATCATTTTTTTCGATGCGCTGTCTTTGAGGACTTCCATGACGCCCCTGAGCATAACGCCCTTGAAGAATCGCTTATCAAAGAAATATACGCAGGCTTTCGGGTTATCGATGTATTGCTTGACTCTCATCGACGATGTATTTGTCGTGAAGAAGATATGCTTTATGCCTTCCCTTTTCCTCGGCGGAAGCATTGCCTTGGTATTGGGAAAACCGTCTTCATCAACGGAACTGATCATAGAAACACCTGCTTTATCGATCAGATTGCCGATTGTTTTATCCGAGTCTCTCATGGTTTTTATTCTCCTTTACATAACAAAATAATAATTCGGCCGATGTCCCGGGGAATATCGAATGATATTCCCTGCTATTGCGACACAGTTTCCATGCCAGGGACACTACCTTCGGGCCTGTGTTTTGATTTGCAGCGCGGAAAAGAAATTAACCACGGCGATAACCGCGCCCATCAGAAAGACATATTGGTAGCCCCATTTAATCCAGATAAAACCGCCCAGCACCGCGATACTGACAGAAAAGACATGATCAATGCTCACGCCCATTGTCAGCGTCTGCGAGACATCTTCCGGCGCTACGGCTATTTTTTGCAGGTAAGTCGCCCGCGCCATACTCACCGCCATCAGCATCTGATCCAGAATATAGCAGGAAAAGACAATAAGCATGGCTGTGGTTTCCGCAAAATAATTTTTGGCAAAACCGTAACCCAGGCAAACAAAAACCAGTAATACAGCCTCGGACGCGAGAATGATTCTCTCACCCAATTTGTCAATAGCTTTCCCCAGAACGGGTATGAAAAATATGCCGATGGCTCCGCCGATTGTCAGAAGTGTCGCCAATACCTGCGTCTTTTGCCTAAAGACGGTCACCAGCACCCAGGGAGCAAAGGTAAGGAATAACTGTTTACGTGTTCCGTACAAAACGGTCAGCCAGTAGTAAAGTTTATATTCCCGGCGAAATTGAAACTTCATTTTTATAGCAACGGGCTCGTCCTTTTTCATCATGAATAATAAAGCCGCAACCGCCATAAATCCCAGGAAAGCCGCAAGATACGACATCCTGAAATTCAGATTGAAGAATTTGAATCCGATTAAGATGAAAAAGCTGCCGATAATCGCGGCAACATTGCCCACGGCGCTGAACTGCCCCAGCCGTTTGCCGGTCTGCCCGTGAGCGGCCAGATCCATGCCGATGCTCTGATAAAAAGGCAAAAACAAATGCTGTCCGGTGCTAAAGATAAAAAGCCAGATAAGCATGACCGAATATCCGGGCGAATAAAATCCGATAAAAAGTATCCCTACGGCGCACATGATATTGGCCGCGGCGGCCTGCCTTCTGGAACACATAAAAAATAAAATCGCGGATACTAAGACTGTCAAAAGACCCGGCAGTTCGCGGGGAATTTCCAGAATTCCACGCTGAAAATTATTAATCAGGAAAGTTTCATTCAGAAAATTATTAAAAGTTGAACCCACAATGCTCTGAGCAAATCCGAAAACAAATGTGGCCGCTAAAAACAGTTGGAAGTCCCGCGGTAATTTTAAGAGTTTATTTTTAGTTCGTTTAAGAATAGGTTTAACCTTATTTTGTTATTCCGAACGGAGAATTGTTCAGTACGTTCCGGACACCGGTCTGCGCCTTGTGACAATGCTGATAATCCTTTGTTTATTTGTAATCCTTGACACATTTTCCTTATTTCCATATATGTTTTTATAGAAAAAAAATAAAGGACAAATTCCTATGGACAAACCACGCATTCTATTTATGGGCACGCCCGCTTTTGCCCTTCCCGCGCTTAGGCTGTTGCATGAGCAAAAATATCCGGTAATCGGCGTTGTTTCTCAGCCTGACCGTCCTCAGGGAAGAGGTTTAAAAGAAGTGGCTCCGCCTGTTAAAATGCTGGCGCAGGAATTAGACCTGCCTGTTTTTCAACCCCAAAAAGTCAAAGACCCATTTTTTATGGATATTTTTCAAATACTTAATCCGGATATGGTCGTGGTGGCGGCTTTCGGGCAGATTCTGCCCAAAGAAATTATCGAATATCCGCCGCTGAAATGTTTGAATATACACCCGTCGCTCCTGCCGAAATACCGCGGCGCGGCGCCCCTTAACTGGCAGATTATCCGCGGGGAAACAAAAACCGGCGTCACCATCATGCTCATGGATGAGGGAATGGATGAAGGCGATATCCTTATGCAGGAAGAAACTCCGCTCGGCGCAAATGAAACATACGGCGATTTGCATGACCGCCTTGCCCAACTCGGCGCGGCATTGCTTATCAAAACCATAGGGCAGGTGGTTGACAACACCGCAAAACGGCAACCGCAGGATGCAGCCGCAATGACACTCGCGCCGCGCCTGAAAAAAGAAACCGGAAAAATCGACTGGCAAAATAGCGCCGCTGGTATTGTAAATCTTATCCGCGGGCTTAGCCCAACGCCTGCGGCCTACACGCTATTGGATGGCCAGGTCTTAAAAATATTTACTGCCGAGGCCGGTCTCGGTAAAATACCGGGTGCGCCCGGCACAATCGGCATGGACACGCCAGGAGGAATAACGGTTGCCGCGTCTGACGGCTGTGTAATTTTAAAGGATGTGCAACTTGCCGGTAAAAAAAAGATGTCAGCGATAGATTTTCTGCGCGGCTATCGCCTGAAGCCCGGAACTATTCTGGAATGAACTAATTATCAACCAGGGAGCCTGCCGGATTTTTCCGCAGGTTTATGAAGATATGACAAAAACCATCCGCCATCTGGCTGTAGATATTTTAAATCAGGTCCGCGCAAGCCAGGCTTTCGCAAGCCCCCTGATTAATGATTGTCTGGACAAAAACGCTCTGTCGGGAACGCCGGACGGACGTCTGCTGACCCATCTTGTTTACGGAGTGCTGCGCCTCCGGGGTCACCTTGACTGGATATTAACAAAATTCTACCGCGGCGATTTTGAAAAGATGGACGAAGGCATAAAAAATGTTTTACGCGTCGGTCTGTATCAACTCAAATTCAGCGACCGGCTGCCTGCTTTTGCCGTCGTGGATGAGGCTGTCAAGGTTGCCAAAATTATCAGGCCGGACAAAAGCGCTCTGGTCAACGCCATTTTAAGAAACTATCTGCGCGGCGGCCAGAAGATATCTTTCCCTTCTTCTAAAAATAATACAGCTGAATATATAGCCACATTTCATTCCCATCCGCTGTGGCTCGTTAAAATGTGGATTAATATTTTCGGTCCCGAAGAAACGATGTCTTTATGTTCAGCCAATAATGAATTGCCGCCGCTGACTCTCCGCGTCAACACGTTGAAAATATCCCGCGATGAAGCCCTGCAAAAACTCGCCTCCGCCGGATTCTCGCCCCGGGCAACTCAATATTCTCCTGATGGCATTATCCTGAACACTTCCGCGAATCCCATTCAAAAAACCGATTTTTTTAAAGATGGATTCCTGCGTATTCAGGATGAAGCGGCGCAACTTATTTCTTATCTGATTAACCCGGAACCCTCCCAATCATTACTCGATGCCTGCGCGGGCTCCGGAGGCAAAGCGGCGCATCTGGCGGCAATCCTCAAAAACAAAGGACAAATTGTCGCTGTTGATCGAAGCGCGGAAAGAATTGCCGAACTAAAACATGAAACGGTGCGACTGGGAATAAACATCATCGAAGCGCAAACAGGCGATCTGAGTGTCGGCCTGCCGGAAACATTCAGGGAAAAGTTTGATTGCGTTGTGGTGGACGCGCCCTGCTCAGGTCTGGGGACGCTGCGCCGCAATCCGGAAATAAAGTGGCGCACTAAAGAGAAAGATCTGGGGAATTTTTCCGCCGCTCAAAAAATAATCCTGCAAAAAGCCTCTACGGCTGTGAAGAAAGGCGGCCGCTTAATATACTGCACCTGTTCGCTTTTGCCTTGGGAAAATGAAAATATTATTGACGATTTCCTGACACGCAACCCCGGCTTCTGTTTATGCCGGCCGCCCGCGTCAATAAATAGCACACTGGTTGACAGCCGCGGATTTTTTCACACCTATCCGCATAAACATCAAATGGATGGATTCTTCGGGGCAATCCTTATATACCGATTTTAAATTTAAGCGCTATCTTTGTTGGCAGCGCTGTCGGCTTCCCAGAACGTATGTAAATACGGGAGTGTCCCCGAAGGTGGACACAATATGAATAGATCATTTCCTTACCGATGATCCGCGCCATAATGGCGTGGATCACATACGCCTCATCGCCTCCACCGTGCCGCCTTGATATCATCTTTAATTTAAAATGGTATAATATTCATAACTTATATGTTTGATTTAATTTGACGTTTTGAACAAAAAAATGTTATTAAGCGAAGAATTTTTAAGGGAGAAAGACAATGTTCGTAAAACAAATACAAGTTGGCCAAATGGCTGTCTTTGCCTATTTGGTTGGCGATCCCGTAACGGGAGATGCTCTGGTTATTGATCCGGCGGATAATGTCAAAGGAATTATCAGTGAAGCGAAAAAAAACAATTTACGAATAAATTATATTGTTAATACACACGGCCATGTGGACCACATCGGCGGCAATGCCGAAATGCAGAAGGCTACGGGAGCTAAAATCGTTGTTCACGAAGATGATGCCTTCATGCTTACGTCAACACCGGCCATGATGTTAAAAATGTTTGGGGCAAAGGCGTCTCCACCCGCCGATATGTTAGTAAAAGACGGCGATATAATTTCTGTGGGCAATGTTGAACTGAAAGTTATTCATACTCCGGGGCATTCTCCCGGCGGAATCAGTTTGTATACTCCCGGTTATGTCTTTTCCGGAGATACTCTGTTTGTGGAAGCCGTGGGCAGGAGCGACTTGCCGGGCGGGTCCTGGCAGATCATGTATCAATCCATAAAAGAAAAACTTTTTTCCCTGCCGGATGATACCAAAGTAATGCCGGGACATAACTATGGCCGAACGCCAACTTCCACCATAGGCTACGAGAAAAACCATAATCCATATATCCATTAAAGGAGCATGTTTTTTATGAAAAAAAGCATACAGACGACAGAATTTAAGGATTTGAATCTTATCGGCCGCGGCAAAGTCCGGGATATTTATTCCGTAAAAAATTATTTGCTCATTGTAACCACCGACCGCATTTCAGCGTTTGATGTTATCATGCCCAATCCGGTGCCGGAAAAAGGCATTATTCTAAATCGCATGTCCGCCTTCTGGTTTGATAAAATGAAAGATATTATCGGCAATCACATTGTTTCCACGAATCCAGTCGAGTTTCCCGAAGAATGCGCCCCTTACCGTAAAATTCTGGAAGGCAGAAGCATGCTGGTTAAAAAAGCCTCTCCGCTGCCGGTTGAGTGTATTGTCCGCGGTTATTTGAGCGGCTCGGGCTGGAAAGACTACCAGAAAAATAAAACGGTTTCTGGCATCAGATTGCCGGATGGATTGAAAGAATCATCCAAATTGCCCCAACCTGTTTTCACACCGACAACAAAAGCGCCGGAAGGCGAACACGATTCCCCGATTAACAGAAAAGAAATGGAAGATCTTATCGGCGCGGAATTAACCGACAAAGTTATAAAAACATCATTGATTATTTACGAAAGGGCGGCGGCCATAGCGCTTAGGGCCGGAATTATCATAGCCGACACAAAAATGGAGTTTGGCCTGATTGGCAAAGAATTAATTCTGATTGATGAATTGCTGACTCCGGATTCTTCCCGTTTCTGGCCGGCCGATGATTATGAAGAAGGCCGGGCGCAAAAAAGTTTCGATAAGCAATTTTTGAGGGACTATCTTATTTCCATTAAATGGAATCAAAAGCCGCCCGCCCCGGAGTTGCCTCCGGAAATTATAGAAAATACAAGGAAAAAATATGAAGAAGCGCTGAAACGTCTGGTGGAATAATACCATTTCTAAATCAAAGATGATATTGCGGCGGCTAGGAGGAGGCGACGAGGCGTATTAATAATACGTTGAGGAAGCCGACGACGACGCCAACAAAAATAGCGCTTTGATTTAGGAATGGTACATTGACTATCATCAAATCATTGTTACATTACAGTCAAATCCCGGTTTAGTCTATTGTTTCCCCGAAAGGAGATGTTATATTTTGATCAATTTAAAACTGCCTGATTACCGTTTGAGACAAAAACTATTATATGTAGACCAGGTTAATCCCAAAGATCTTCAGAATTACGGCGATTTGTTTTTTGAAGAAGGCCGTCTATCCGATGCCCTCGATTTTTACCAAAAGGCAAACCATAACGATGGCTTACAAAAAATTAAGGAAACCGCATTTAACAGTGGCGATTTTATGCTCTGGATGCAGGCTGCCAAAATCCTCAATCTGGACTTAAAACCTGCCGATTGGGAAAGTATCGGGCAGAAAGCCATCGAATTAAAAAAATATTCCTTCGCCCAGCACGCCCTGAAAAAAGCGAATAATGAGGAAATGCTCAATTCCCTTAAGAAAATAATGCAGAAAGAGGTTGATTTAAAAAACTCATGACGAAAAATGATTATTATGAAATTTTGAAGGTAGCCAGAACCGCTTCAGATGAAGAGATCAAAAAAAGCTACCGCGCGATAGCCATGCAATGCCATCCGGATAAGAACCCGGGCGATAAAAAATCGGAAGAAAGATTCAAAGAAGCGGCTGAAGCTTATGAAGTATTAAGCGACAAGCAAAAAAGGGAAATATACGATAACTATGGGCATGAAGGCTTAAACAGCACTGGTTTTAGAGGCTTCAATGGCTTCGAAGATATTTTCTCTCATTTCGGTAATATTTTTGATGATGTCTTCGGATACGGCAACGCGCGCGGGCAGTCGCGATCTTCGGCGCGCTCCGGCTCCGATCTGCGCTATGATCTGAAAATTTCTTTCATGGATGCCGCTTTCGGGCTTACCACTGAAATTGATCTGGAAAAATTAGCTACCTGCCATAAATGCCATGGCACCGGAGCCGCTCCGGGATCTTCTCCCGAAACATGCCGCACATGCAAAGGACGCGGCCAGGTCATACAATCCAGCGGTTTTTTCACCATCAGTTCCACCTGTCCTCACTGCAACGGACATGGCAAAGTCATTTCCAAGCCCTGCGACAATTGCCGCGGCGCGGGCAAGGAACAGGTATCCAAAACCGTGCAACTGAAAATTCCCGCCGGAGTGGAAACAGGATCGCGTCTGCGCCTGCGCGGAGAGGGTGAAGCCGGAAACATGGGCGGACATGACGGCGACTTATATGTATTCATCCATGTCGAAGAACACGACTTTTTCGTAAGATCCGGCGATGACATAATTTGCAGCGTCCCTATTTCTTTCGTTAATGCCGCGCTCGGCGGCACAATTGAAGTGCCGACTCTCCAAGGCAAAGAAAAATTAAAAATCCCCAGGGGCACGCAAAACGGAAAAACTTTCAGGCTCAAAGGCAAAGGAATTTCTCATATCCGCGGTTTCGGGTCCGGCGATCAGATCATTGAAGTTTTTGTGCAAATCCCAACCGCATTAAATAAGAGACAGGAAGAACTTTTAACAGAGTTTGAAAAACTCAGTCACACAGCCTGATGACTTTTTAGTGATAGTTTTGAATAATAAAGAAGCCGCCGACTTAGTTAAAGCTTATAAATCGAGAAAAAAAGAAATTATTAACAGGCTGAGTGATTTTAAAGAATCATGGAGCAAAAATGATGAAGAAATTTTTTCCGAGTTATGCTTTTGTATTCTCACACCGCAATCAAACGCAGTTTCATGTAATGAAGTAATTTGTACATTGAAATCTTCAAGACTGCTGTTTGATGGGAATATGAATCAAATACGGCCATTTATAAAAAAAGCAAGATTTTATAAGAACAAGACAAATTATATCATTGAAGCCAGGAAGATGTTCAGTAAAAATGATAATATCAGCGTAAAAGGCGAGTTGGATATGCAAAATATATTAAAGACTCGCACCTGGTTAGTAGAAAATGTAAAAGGAATCGGCTACAAGGAAGCAAGTCACTTTTTAAGAAATATAGGATTTGGAAAAGATTTAGCTATATTAGATGTTCATATTTTAAGGAATTTAAAAAAATACGGCGTTATAAAAGAAATCCCAAAGACATTAACGAAGATAAAATATTTTGAAATTGAAAATAAGTTAAGAAAATTCTCCCGGAAATTACGTATTCCGATGTCTCATCTGGATTTATTATTCTGGAGCATGGAAACAGATAAAATATTCAAATAAATAAACCCTACCACCGAAATACTACCAATTCTCCTGATGGAGAAATCAGTTTATCCTCAATGATAGACGATTTTTTGCTATCAGAATTTTGATTTTTCGAATCCTTCGAATCCGCGGGAGAAGAGCTTGATGATTCAGAAAAAGATATAGACTTTGATGGCGTAATCTGTTTGTCCGGATCATCGGATTGAGAATTGACAGAAACTTGATCAGGATGTTTAGATTCTTTAGATGAATAATTTTTCGGATGATCTGATTTATAAACATATATTATTACACTCACCAAGGTTATTATCGTTAGCGCTACTATGCAATTAGACACGATCTGGCCGTTGTCGTCGGCATGAGCAGGCGCAATAATGGTAAGATTTAAAAACGTCAATACCAAAATACATATAATAAATCTTTTAATCATCGTTTTTATTCTCCCTTTTTTGTTTTGAGTGTTTCGAGAGAAAACTATCACATTTTTAATGACATGTAAAAAGAAGATATTTTCAGAAGAAAGTCTGTTTATATGCTCTGAACAGAACTTGACTCTACGATGAGTGTCAAGGCTATTAATAACTTCCTGTTATCCTTATTTTCATTTCTGTAATTTTGTGCTATCTTACAATCAGTAATCATTAAAAAATCCATCTTCATTAAAGATGTTATAAATTTATTTTGTGGCATTTATAGTGTTAGTATAAATCCTTCTTATATTAAGGAGTCTTAGCATGAGACATTATTTAAAAATCTTAATCGTTGCTTTATTCATTATTTCATTATTCTTTATAATTGTTGATTGCAAGAATAAGGATCAGTTAACATCGATCCATAAGGTAAAAGCTTCCCGGCTATCCAAAACTAACAATACTCCAGGCCAAATGGGTGGAGCAATACAAGGTAAACCGCTCGCTCCTCCTGCAGCTGTCACAACTATAGCAGGTGTCCCCCTTGAGTTTCAACATCGCTATGCTGATGGGATTGGCGCCGCAGCTCGCTTCAATATGCCTGAAGGCATCACCACAGACGGGACCAATCTTTACGTTACAGAAAGTTCATGGAAAAAAAGACGAGGTAACTGTACGATCAGGAAGGTCGTTATAGCCACAGGGGCGGTCACGACGCTGGCAGGTATGCCAGACTCATGCGAACAAGTAGACGGTATCGGTACTAAGGCTCATTTTGAGGGCCCCACTGGCATTACTACGGATGGGACCAACCTTTACGTTACTGATTTCGGAACCATCCGGAAGGTCGTTATAGCCACTGGAGAGGTAACGACTATAGCGGGGGCAGAAGATCAAGATGGATCCGACGACCGGACAGGCGTAATGGCTCGCTTTGGATATCTCACCGGCATCACCACAGACGGGACCAACCTTTACGTTACTGATTTCGACAAGCATAATATCAGGAAAATCGTTATAGCAACAGGGGTGGTGACGACAGTAGCGGGGAGGGCAAAACATGAAGGATTTGCCGACGGAATTGGCGCCGCAGCTCGCTTCAAGATGCCTTATGGCATCACCACAGATGGGACTAACCTTTACGTTGCGGAAAACATGTTCGCGGGCACCATCAGGAAGATTGTCATAGCTACCGGGGCAGTAACGACCATAGCGGGAAATCCAAATGAAAGTGGTTACGCCGACGGTATTGGAACAGCTGCCAGCTTCTGCGATCCCAGAGGTGTAACCACGGACGGGATAAATCTTTATGTTGCGGATAGCCAAAACTATACCATCCGAAAGATCGTTATAGCCACCGGAGCAGTAACGACGATAGCGGGGAGGGCAAAAAATTATGACATCCCATCACCACGTCAACAACCAGACGGTCCGATTACATCGGCCAGCTTCAGCGGCCCTCAGGGCATCACCACAGATGGGATCAGTCTTTATGTTACTGATGGCGGTGGCAACGAGGTCATCCGGAAGATTCAATAGGAAGAAATGTAATTGTGCAGTGAAAAGAGACAGCTAATGCCTCTCCCTTTTAATATTTGTGATCACCTAGCTGTAAGATGAATTTTTTTCCATCAATCTTCGATAGAACAATGCATTGAAGTTTAGGGTTCATATGTTAATACTGATCTGAATAAACCGTAACCGATGAAAAAAAGGAGAAACTGAAATGAAAAAAAAGACAACCCGGCAGTTGTTACAAGTTACTTGTATGATCGGTTGCTTGATCCTGGGCTGGTATGTCGCAATATCCTGGTCAGAAGAGCAAAGTTTGCCTGATGCGGCTTTAAAAAATGACCTCGCACGAGTCAAATCCCTCATTGCAGCCAAGGCTGATGTAAATGCCAAGGACAATGATGGCTACACGGCTCTAATCAATGCATCGCAACAAGGATATATAAACATGGTGCGGATCCTACTGGCGGCCAAGGCGGATGTGAATGCCAAAAACAATGAGGGCGTTACGGCGTTGATGACTGCATCGCAACAAGGCCATGTAGTGGTGGTGCGGGCATTACTGGCAGCCAGGGCGGATGTAAATGCGAGGGACAAGGATGGTTATACAGCGCTTCTCGGGGCATCGGGGAATGGCCATATCGATATAGTGCGTACGTTGTTGGCAGCAAAAGCAGATGTGAATGCCAGGGATAATGGCGGCTACGCACCACTGCTAGAAGCCACGCAACAAGGGCATGTTGCAGTGGTACGGGCGTTGCTGGCGGCCAAGGCGGATGTGAATGCCAAAAATAATGAAGGCGTCACGGCGCTAATTGATGCGTCGAGGCATGGTAAAATCGAGATCGTAAAGGCGCTGCTGGCGGCCAAGGTGGATGTAAACGGCAAAAACAAGGACGGTAGCACTGCGCTGATGTGTGCGTTTGAGAATGGCAACGAGGAGGTGATTAAGGCGCTATTGGCGGCCAAGGCGGATGTGAATGCCAAGGATAATGGCGGCATAGCAGTGCTGATAAGTGAGTCACGGAACGGTCACGTCGAAATGGTGCGGACGATTTTGGCTGCCAAGATGGATGTGAATGCCAAAGACAAATATGGGAACACTGCTCTGATCGAGGCATCGCGCTATGGCAACATACAGCTGGAATTGGAGGCCAAGGATAATAAAGGTAATCTGACCTCTATGAATGCGTCCGAGGCTGACCACAGCGTGAAGGGTTATAATTGGAACTTCAACAAAGGCGGCATATCGAAAATGAGTGTGTCGCTTGATGTCGAGGTTATGCGGATGTTGTTGGCAGCCAAAGCATATGTTTATGCCACGTCCAAGGACAGTAATACAGGGCTGATTAATAAGTGGCAGGACGGTAACATTGCGGTGGTGCGAGAGCTGCTTATGTCTAAGGCGGATGTAAACGGCAAAAACAAGGACGGCAGCACTGCACTGATGTGTGCGACGCTGAAAGGCCATGTTGCTACGGTACGTGCACTACTGGCAGCCAACGCAGATGTTAATGCCAGGAACAAGGACGGCTTTACGGCATTGATTGGTGCGTCTTATAATGGCAATATTGACATAGTGCATACACTGCTGAAAGCTAAGGCTAATGTGAATGCCAGGACCGAGGACGGATTTACAGCGCTGATGAGTGCGTCACGGCTAGGACATACAGCAGTTGTGCGGGAATTGCTGGCAGCCAAGGCTGATGTGAATGCCAAGGATAAGGATGGCGATACTGCGCTGATGGTTGCTTCTAAGCATGGTAACGATGAGATGGTAAAGCTTCTTAGGCAGGATGGAACTATGAAATAACACCTGTGTTACAATAGATTAGCTTTAAGTATAATTTAGGATAGGTAAATATTGCAGTAATCATCGAAATCCTGCCTAATTAAAAGCATTTGTTTGTAGGTGGACACCAGCATAGTCCATATAATATTTTTCATAATAAATATTTGTTGATTAACGATTATAAGGTGCGACGGCGGAGTTAAGAATTTCCGGTCTATCAGACCTGTGAAGAACTTCCTGTACTACACATATTTCTTCCTTAGAAAAATATTCAACATTACAAATGCAAATCCTTACATCCACGATACCTAAAATAATCATTTATAATACGTAATGATTCCGATTTATTTCTTGACTTTGAAAAAAATGCACCATAATGTTTCTCAAATCAAAATGTGCGATGATTAAATTTACATAGAAGTTAAAGTTTCCTGTGAGAGGTTTTGTTAAACTAAATATTTACGATTACTTCGTGCCGTAGAAACTTTTAATACGTTAGGTCAATAGATGAGTAAACTAATTGTCCCTCTTTTCCTTCTGCTTATTCTCGTTGCTAATTTTGGATGGGCTGCAACCGACGTAAATTTTAATGAAGGTGGTATTGCCTTTACTCTTCCCGATTCGTGGGAGCCGAAAGGTATTTCGGATAATCGAGTTGCACCTGATATGAGTCCTTCTGATCCACTCTTTTTTCGATGGAAGCGTGCCGTAATTACTGATAAAGCTGGTAAAAAAGTCTCCGCGGGGATGAATGTCATCGTATATAATGTCCCGCCTGACGCAGATATTGTCTCTGTCTCAGATTTGCTTATGCATCGACGCAATTGGTCGCGTAAAGAATTCCTGACAGCCAAGAAAGATGGCTTGAAACTTCCCAATTGGATGGGATACCTCACCGAGTATTCACCGCGCGATGGTTTAATGATGAAGGTTTTCGTGGTCGATTCCATAAATAACGGCAAGTTTGTTGAGGTAAGTCTTTCAGCAACCGAAGAGGTTTTTCCCCAAGTGGAATCAGAGTTCCGTGCAATACTAAAAAGCCTTCGTCTTACAGGTGTGCTTACTGAAAATAAAGTTAACACTAGTGGCGCAACCATTAACTTTAATCGCATAACGATTCCCGAAATCGGAATATCTATGAATCTGCCACAAAGCTGGCCTAAGCAATTTCGCATCATAACTGGCTCACCCAACTCTATGACCACTGCTTATCCATTTATAATCAACATGAGGCGTAATGGTGGTGGCACCGAACCAGGTACATTCTCAGTCATGAGCATTACGATGCACAATTTAACAAAGTTAGATAGATTTGGAACTTTATTCCAGAATAATAAATTGATAGGAACAGACATATATAGCCACTACATGCAAAGGCCTAATCACGAGAACATAGAATTTCGTGAAGTTGATGACGGTTCACAGGCCTTGATGTATGGACAATCTATGTTGTTTTTGAATCATGCTCCAACTGATAAGCACCTGCCAAGCATACATATTCCGAATTCAATTGGTTTTGTCGGAGCAAGAAAAATAGGCAATGTTCTATATACCACCTATGAAGTATATGCAGTTAATAAAGATAGGATGGCAGTTATCGTTATTGCAGTTCCGACATCTGGTTTCTCGGAACTTAAATCTGAAATGGACGAAATCACGCAAAGAATAACTTATGAACAGTAGCGCGCCTTTCAGTACTTCGGAGTAAATATGAGGGTCAACCATATAATTGTATTATTTGCCAAAAGCCTAATTCAAATCAGCCGAACGTAGCAGCGCTACTCTCTTTCAACTAATAATCATCAATTCAGACGACCGCCAAATACTGTAGATAAGTAGGTGGACACTAGCATAGTCCATATAACATTTTTCATAATAAATATTTGTTGATTAACGATTATAAGATGCAATGGAGTAATTGATATATTCCGGACTCTGAAAGCTGTAGAAAACTTCCTGTAATCCACACATTGCTCTCCTGGAAATATATTTAACATTTCAACAAGTAATCCTCAAATAGAACGACTCAAAAATACTGCACCTTTAAAATATTTTTCCTTAAAAGAACTTGAAAATTTAATACTATAAATATATACAGCAACCATTCTACGAAATTATTCTCGGAGACATAAAGCAAAACATATTTATCAAAAAAAGGAGGGGGTTATGAAAAAGATTGTTTTGTGTGGCAAAGGTTTCACCCTTGTTGGTGCGTTATTATTTTTGATGTTATTTATTTTCGGTTGTTCCTCAAGCAGCAGCACGCCAACACCAGCAGCAGTTCAATTATTAAATCTGTCTGATTTCCAGGATGCAAGTGTTGTTATCGGGCAGGCTGATTTTGCCGGGGATCAGATTAATCAAGGAGGCAGTGTCGGCGCCAATACCATTCAATACCCTTTTGGCAATCCTCTGGTCAACAACGGGATACTTTATCTGCCTGATAGTGAAAACAATCGTATCCTCGGTTTCAATACGGTTCCCACTTCTAATGGCGCCAACGCTGATTTCGTTCTCGGTCAGCCTAATCTTACATCAAATTCATCAGGCGCCGCGGCTAACGAAATGTATTATCCAACAACTGTTAAAACTTACAATGTCCAGCTTTTTGTTGCTGATTTTAAAAACAACCGTGTTCTTATTTGGAATACGGTACCCACCACGAGTAACATAAATGCTGATGTTGTTGTCGGGCAAACCGACTTTGGACTAAATGCCTCAACTTGCTCGCAGTCAGGATTAGATCAACCGTATTCAATTGAAGTTACGGGAGGCAAGCTGATTGTGGCTGACTCGGGTAACAACCGAATCCTTATCTGGAACACCATACCGACAACAAACGGAGCAAATGCGGATCTTGTTCTCGGACAGAGTGATTTCAGCCATAAGGCTGCTAATGACGACAATCAGGATGGGACACCGGATAGCACCCCCTCCGCCCGGACGCTTTTTAGACCTGCAGGCGTTTGGAGTGATGGAACACGGCTTGTTGTGGTTGACTATTTCAATAACAGAGTGCTTATCTGGAACACCTTTCCAACCGCAAACTTCCAACCGGCGGATCTGGTTCTCGGACAGAGTGATTTCACCCATAATGCTGCTAATGACGGCAGTAGCAATCCCACTGCCCAAACGCTTTATATGCCATTTGGCATTGATTCCAACGGTGTTCAATTGGTTGTAACGGATTCATTTAACAATAGAGTGCTTATCTGGAACACCTTCCCAACCACAAATTACCAAGCGGCGGATTTGATTCTCGGACAGGGTGATGCCACCCATATGACTTATAATGACGACAATCAGGATGGGACACCGGATAGCACTCCCTCTGTCCGGACGCTTTATGAACCTTCAGGCGTGTACATTTATGGCACGAAGCTGTTCGTTGGAGATTATCACAATAATCGTTACCTGATTTTTGAGTAGAAATCAGATGTCGGGAAAATAACTTGATAAGATAAAATGAAGACCGCTGAGCATAAATCAGCGGTCTTTCTTTATGTTCCAAAGAATAACATGATTCTGAATAATTCACCCTTTCAAGCGGTATTCTTCAATTCTATTTAATCCAAAAAACTGTGGAATTGTAGGTGGCCTCAATAACCATCGCCCGGATCTTTTGTTCAGAATAATCTGCAAAATACTGGTTGTAAGGTTGAATCTTGGCATTGAATACAAATAAGAGATGGCTTTCAGTGGCCCTCCCTATGAACCAATAATGATTTTCGTTCGTAATCCCCCATACATTTAACTTGTAAAAGATTCTATAATCTCCAAACCCCAAAGACCGCATAAGCAAAATATATGGAGGTGTACCATGATAACAAAAGAAGCGATAAATCTGTTCAAATATTATCTGCAATCAAACAACAAAAAAAAGACCATCGAGAGCTACAATTCTTTCTTTGACAAGTTTGAAACTATTTATGCACAGAGACCATTGGAGGATATAAGCCCTGATGAGATTTTCCAATTTCTTGAAGACGTGACACAGAACCATTCAAAAGCCACACGAAGACTCAGATATGCCCAGATAAAAGCTTTTTATAATTTTATCATTGATCGTCGCTCTCTTAACATGAGGAATCCCTGTAACACGCCATTACTAAGTAAAGCATTCAAGGCACCGAAGAACTCACCTCGAAAGATCCTCGACCGAGAAACAGTTGAAGAAATGATATACAATACCAAAAGTCATCGTGACCGATTGATATTGGAACTTCAAGCCAAGTGCGGATTAAGAATCGGTGAATTGTTAAAAATCAAGGTATCCGATGTCTCTGACAGAACCATTACTCTCAGAGAACCAAAATCAGGCAAAGAAGCGGAAAAGGCCTATATGCCAGAGAACGTATCAAGAAAACTATCAGAATACATCCAAGGAAATACAATTCAGGGAGAGGATCTGATATTTCCCATATGCTATTCAACGGCACGATCCATGATAAAAGGTTTGGGAGCCACATTGAATGTTAATGTCTCACCACATGATCTTCGGAGATATTCAGCCACCTACGCCAGCAGAAACGGTGTGCCTTTGGAAGTAGTATCGAAAGTAATCTTGAGGCATCAGGATTTAAAGACCACACAGATATATCTAGGAAAGGTCACTGATTCAGAGGCTATCCGA
>Ga0326728_10006275_pt1 | contig 32183 bp, 29 predicted proteins | sample MB3enrmetagenome_FD_207602 | JGI IMG/M metagenome (GOLD analysis project Ga0326728, IMG submission 207602) | Lab enriched peat soil microbial communities from McLean, Ithaca, NY, United States - MB31MN | ecosystem: Environmental > Terrestrial > Soil > Wetlands > Peat | place: USA: New York... | reverse complement strand
GACGTTACGCGATACCTTGTTGCGCACCTTGGAAGATATTTGTCGACACCCAGCCCAGATTCGCAACCTCCTGGTGCCCTTCTTTTGACCCATTATGTCGAATTACTTATGCGCGGCTATATAACACCTCGATTTGTGTGGCGAGGAACCGTGCAGTTCTGCTAGGTACAGCTCGCGCCAAGCAATCCAGCAGGTCCAAGTTCGCGATGAGTCGCCCTCCGGTTCCCAAGACATTCCCAAAAACGTGGTCCCAAAACAGAGACGTGTCGCCAACCTCAGTAGTGACAACACGCTCGAGAAGCCGCTTCCGAGCTTTGTCGTCAAGTCGATCAAATAGCTTACACGCGGCTTCCGCTTGGGCGACAAGAAGCTCCTCCGTGAGTGCAGCGGCAAAGAGAGGAGGAACAACTGTCACATGGTCGCCCCTTCGTCGGATATATCCCATCCCCTCCAAATGCTTGAGGTGGTCGACCACTGAGATCGGCATTCGGCCAAAATCAAACGCGACCATGAGAGTTCGAAGATCGCTCTCATTACCGGTGAGTCCGACCCATTGTAGTGGTTCGACAGGCTCAGCGTGACATTGAAAGGTGCCGGTATCCGCGTGCATTTGCGGTTCAAGTTCTGCCGCGGGGAATTCTTGATGTCTTGGTAAAACCTCGCCGACATGGTTGCCAGTATCTGCGGGAAACGCACCGGCTTCAAGAATGGCTTTGATTTCGATGTCTGCGCGAGGTTGTTAAAACTGCTTTACTCGAAGACTTTCCCTGATTATCGTGATACTCGCGCAAAGCGGGTGTAGCATAGTGGTAATGCACCGGCTTCCCAAGCCGGCGAGGTGGGTTCGATTCCCATCACCCGCTCCAGCATTCAAGCCGAAGGCGTTCAGGGTTGCGGCTCGGCGCGCCGATCTACAAAAGCTATTGAACTTTGGGGCACGATTGCTATAGTGCTTGCGAAGTTTCTCCCAAGCGTTCGTTGGTGAGCGCGTCGGGAAACAGAGGGTCGCGAGATGGCGTATTTCATAACCGATACTTGCATTGGTTGCACGGTGTGTGAGTTGAAGTGCCCTGTCGATACGATCAGCGGCAGGCCGAAGGAACTCTACACGATTCACGCCGAAGGTTGCATCGATTGCGGCGTGTGCGCCATCTATTGCCCTGTGTCCTGCATCGAAGACCAGTACGGCAATCTCGTGCAGCGGATCAGGCCAAAGGACATCCCTAAAGCAAAGGTTATCGTGGACGATTGCACGGGCTGCGAGTTCTGCGTGGATATCTGCCCGTTCGATTGCATTCACATGGTCGAGGACCCGACGCACACGGGCGCGGGGCATTACAAGGTCGCCGAGGTCGTGGCGGCGGAATGCGTGGCGTGCCGACTCTGCGAGATTGTGTGCGACAAGGACGCGATCATCGTGCCCAACGCGCCGACGCACCGGGCGGCGATGTTGCCGCATCAATTGGAGAAACATTAGTGGAATGGAGGATCGGAAGGATGGAAGAATGGATGTTGAGAAGTTGCCAGCCCTTCCAATCTTCCAGTCATCCATTCCGGGCGTATCGTGTTCGTCCTTCGCAATGAGCGCATTGAAACAGGAAACGCGGTCTGCAGAGGAATCGGCGGACATCGCAACGGACGCGCAGGAAAAGTCGCGGTTCACGACGCTGGTGGTCCAGTTGGCGATCATCCCGCTGGGGGTGGTGCTGTTCTGTGTTGCGCTCGGCGGATTGTTCATGTGGTTGACGTCCGAGCGCAAGGACATGGACGACTATCTTCAGGCGTTGCGCACGAGTTCGGGCGCGCGGCGCGGCCTGCAGGCGCAGTTCCTGTTGGATTACATCCAAGAATCGAAACGCTGGCAGGGGATTTTCGACGTGACCGCCCAGATGAGTGGGAATCGCGAGCAGTTCCTGGCGCGCAACCCGCACGCGGTGGCGGACATCGTTCAGGTGTTTCAGGAGTCGGCTGGCGAAGACCCGAAGACGCGGCGTTATCTGGCGCTGGTGCTTGGGTTGCTGGAGGACAATGAGGCAGTGACCGCGTTGCGCGGCGGGCTGAACGACAGCGACCCGGACACCGTGAAAAATTGCCTGTGGGCGCTGGCCCGGTTAAAGGAACAAGAATCGGCACTCAAGATCATCGAACTGACGCGCAGTGAAGAGCCGTCGGTGCGAATGATGGCTGTTTACGCGCTCGGGTCGATGGACAGTCCGCAGGCGCAGCCGACACTCGCTGCGGCGCTGAATGATTCGGACGATTTGGTGAAATGGAACGCTGCGTTTGCGCTGGCCAGCAAGGGCAACGCCGGGGGGCGCGCAGTACTGGAGCGGTTGCTGGACAAGGCATACGTCGACCGGTTCACGCAGACGACGCCGGAGAACCGTCAGCGGTATCGGATTGAGGCGGTGACGCTTTTGGCGAAGCTGGACGGGAGCGCGGCGATCCCCACGTTGCAGAAGGTGAGCACCGAAGACGCGGATTTTCAGGTGCGCAACGCCGCGATGCAGCAGTTGAACAATCTGAAGCACAAGTGAGAGTGATGGCAGTGACCGAATTAAAAGTGCAGGGTGCTGACGAACCACGGCAGGGAGAAGCGCTGTCGCCGCGCGAAGAGGCAATTCGTCGGCTCAAGGTCAAAGGGGTTCTCGATCAGGACGGCAAACCGATGCCGCGGCGCGAGTTTTTCGCGCGACTGGGATTGGCATGGCTCACGTTCGCCGTGGCATTCGCCGGCGGGTTGACGGCACTGATGGCATTCATGGTGCCGCGGGTGGACTTCACCAAGATCGACGTGTTCAAGGTCGGTCCGCCCAGCGATTTCCCGCCGAACACAGTGGACGTTTCCTTCAAGGCGGCGCATCGCGTTTGGATTGTGAACCACGACCAACGGATCTTTGCGATCCAAGCCATCTGTACGCATCTTGGATGCACCCCCAACTGGATGGAGAGCGAACGCAAATTCAAGTGCCCGTGCCATGGCAGCGGCTACACCATCGACGGGATCAACTTTGAAGGTCCGGCGCCGTTCCCGATGCGGCGTTACGAGGTCTCGCTGGCAGACGACGGGCAGATTGTGGTAAATGAAGGACGGCTGTTTTTCTGGGAGAAAGGTGAGTTTGACGATCCGCGCGCATTCATCGCGGTATGAGAGGTAGTCATGTTGGACAAACTCAAAAACACGATTCTGGAATCGCAGGTCAAGAAGTCCATTTTCCGCGTGGGTATCCCTAACACCGACCGCAAACGCGTGCTGGTCGTGCTCGGCAACGTGGTCCTGCATTTGCATCCGACCAAGGTGCGCACCAGCGGCGTGAAACTGCGCTACACGTGGTGCGCGGGCGGGCTGAGTTTCTTCCTGTTTCTGGTGCTGACGCTGACAGGCGTGCTGTTGATGTTTTATTATCGGCCGACCGTCGAAGGCGCATATGTGGACATGCTCGACATTCGTTCGCAGGTGCCGTTCGGCATCATGCGCGAGCTGCACCGCTGGACGGCGCACGCCATGGTCATCATGGTGATGGTGCACATGTTCCGCGTGTTCATGACCGGCAGCTACAAACCGCCCCGGGAATTCAACTGGTGCATCGGCGTGATCCTGCTGGTGCTGACATTCCTGCTATCGTTCACCGGCTACCTGCTGCCGTGGGACCAACTCGCCATCTGGGCGATCACGGTCGGCTCGAACATGGCGAAAGCGACGCCATTCGTCGGCGCGGGCGGACCGTTCGCCGACTTTCTGCAGATCGGCGGCGTGCCGCTGGTGCATCCCGGCGACGACGCCCGCTTTATGTTGATCGGCGCGCGCGAACTGGGTGGGACGACGTTGCTGCGGTTTTACGTGTTGCATTGCGTTGGTATTCCGCTGATCGCGGCGGTGCTGATGGCGGTGCATTTCTGGCGGATCCGCAAAGACGGCGGTGTTTCAGGACCGCTGTGAGATTCAGATTTTGATTTTCGATGGAACCTTCGGCTGCTCAACACGGCGGGTTGTTTGAAGCGTTCAAGGTGGTGGCCAACGTGCTGGCCACCCCGTGGCTTAGCTTTTCGCTGGCAGCGGGCGTGCTGCTGTTGATGCTCCGGTTCCGGCGCGTCGTGTTCAACTGGCGGGTGGGTGCATTCGTTCTCCTCGTGGAGGCGCTCGTCATCGGCTTCGGAATGAAGGACCCCAACTTCGCTTTGATCGTCGGCAAGCCCGACAACGTGCCGATCACCGCGATGCTGTTCGTGTCGACGTTCACGTTGTGGCTGGCGATGACGCAAGCCGTCAACAACGAGCGGCGCGCCGACGAGAAACTTCCGCCGGATGAGAAAGAAAGCTCGAACCAGAAAACATGGGTCTGGCCCGACCTGTTGTACATCGAGTTCATTGCTCTGATTATTTGCTCGGTGGTGTTGATCTTGTGGGCGATTTACCTGCGGGCGCCGCTGGAGGAACCGGCCAACCCAACCGCGACGCCGAATCCGTCGAAGGCGCCGTGGTACTTCCTCGGCCTGCAGGAGATGCTGGTGTATTACGACCCGTGGTATGCGGGCGTGGTGTTGCCGACGATTATCATCATCGGACTGTGCGCCATTCCGTATATCGACATCAATCCGAAGGGAAACGGCTATTTCACGTTCAGCGAACGGAGGATGGCGATCACAATGTTCCTGTTCGGCTATCTCGCCTTGTGGGTGTTCATGATCATTACGGGCACGTTCCTGCGCGGGCCGGGCTGGAACTTTTTCGGGCCATTTGAGTACTGGGACCCGCACAAGGTCGTCGCGCTGAACAACGTGAACCTCTCCGACTACGTATGGATTGTCTGGCTGAAAAAGGGGCTCCCGCAGGTGAACAACATCGTGCCGCAACTCATCCCACCCAATTGGCAGTCGATCGGGCTGTTCCTCCACGAAGCCGGCCAGGCGTGCAAGAGAGAGTTCGCGGGCCTCTTGTTCCTCGCATTCTATTTTCTGGCGATGCCGGGTATTCTCGCCAAAACGCTCCTGAAAAAGTTCTACCAGCAAATGGATTTCGTGCGGTACAGTGTGCTTGCGCTCCTGATGCTGACGATGTTCACGCTGCCGCTGAAGATGGTGTTGCGCTGGACGGTCAACCTGAAATATTTCGTGGACACGCCCTGGATCAAATTCTGAACCAATGAGAAACCAGCCCGAAACCCTCCACGAGTACAACATCCCGCGGCTGCACTGGTGGTTTTTGCTGAGCAGTTTAGTGTTCGTCGTGAGTCTTGTCCTGATGGTGTGGGTGGACTATTCGGGCGGCGAGATCCGCTGGCTCGATCTTCGCGGCGATCGCACGTGGAAAAACTACCAGCGCGAGTTTTACGGCTTGGAACGACAGCGCATCGCCACCGACGCCAAAGCAGCCGAGCTTCGTGCCAACGAGCACGGCCTCGGCAAGATCAAGGTGGAACTCGAGCAGGTTGAGAAACAACTCGCCGGGGAGAAAGATGAAGAAGCAAAGGCTCAGGCGGCAGTGGATGATCTTCGCGCGGCGGACGAAATCGTCACGCGGGAGTTCACAATGCAGAAAGCCGTGCGCGACCAGTATCGCTCGGCGTACGAGGCTGCGCTGGAGAGGAAGAACCTCAACAGGGAGGACCCGGAAGTCATCGATGCGTATGACAAGGCCGACGCGCAGAACAAGCTGGTGGACGATCTTGATCTGCAGAAACAGGATGCCGACACCCGATTGGCGGCAGCAAAGGCCAAACTCGAATCCATCGTCGGCCAGAAAGAAGAACTGGAGCGCAATCGCAAACGTCTCACCTCAAACCGCGACCTGCTGACAAAACGGTATAGGGAATTGACTGATCCGCTCGTGCAGGGGTTCGTCCGCCTGCCGCTGCTGGAATTTGCTGCTTCACCGTTAAGGATCGAGCAGATCGAGACCGAGAACCATCGCGTGGACGTCAGTTTTACAACCGTGCCGCGCGTGGACCGTTGTACGACGTGCCACAAGGCGATCGACCGCAAGGATCCGACACCCGAGGAACTTGAATGGCGCACCAAACACAAGATCCAGGCCATCGAATGGTCGCAGCAGCCGCAGCCGTTGGCGAGCCATCCGAAGCTCGACCTGTTCGTCAGCGAGACCTCGCCGCATCCGGCGAGCAAGTACGGGTGCACCGTGTGCCATTGGGGCTGGGACCGCGAGACCACGTTCTCTCGCGCCGGCCACACGCCCGATGACGAGGCGAAGCTGACGTACACCCTCGATTCCGTGAACAACAAGTGGGTGGAGGTTGCGGCGGACACGGGTGCAAATACGGGAGCCTCCACGGCCGCAACGAAAAAAAGCATCGTCACCATGACGCAGAAGACTGCGTGGCAGAAAAACCACCACTGGGAGGAACAGGAATTCCTGCTCCAGCCGATGCGCGCGTCGAAATACATCCAGGCCAGTTGCCTGAAATGTCACGCCGACGAAACGCATCTGGAGGGTGCGGAGAAACTCGATCACGGACGCCGGCTCATCGAGCAACTCGGTTGCTGGTCGTGCCACAAGATGCGGCAACTGGAGACGTACACGACGCATCAGGTCGAGGCGGGCGAGGACTTCGACAGCATCTGCAAGTTTTACGAGGTCGACCCCGACGAGGTGCGGCGGCTGAACCAGACGGTGGAGTTCAAGGTCGGCGCGGGGCTGACGATCCCGATTCGCACGCTGCGCAAAGTCGGGCCGAGCCTGTATAAGATCGCCACCAAAACGGACAAGGAATGGGCGCGCAAGTGGCTGACCGATCCCGTCGCGTTCAAGCCCAACACGTACATGCCCCGGTTCTGGGGACTGAACAACAACAAGGACACGCCGGGCCGCAACGCCGTTGAGATGAACGCCATCACGGAATTTCTCTTCGCCATCAGCACCGGGTCGGAGTATCACGCGCCACCCGTCAAAGGCGACGCGGAGAACGGCAAGAAACTGGTCGGCCAACTCGGTTGCATGGGTTGCCACGTTGTTGGCGACCGGCTCATGGAACTCAAACCGCCGGCCGAACTCGCGAAGTACATGGACGACTGGGATTATCGCCGCTTCCGTTCCCAAGGCCCGCAGTTGGCGGGCACGGGAAGCAAGGCGGCCGTCAACTGGCTGTTCGCATGGCTGAAGAACCCGAAGCAATATCATCCGCAGACCAAGATGCCGAACCTGCGGCTCAGCGATCAGGAGGCCGCCGACGTTGCCGTGTATCTGGGCACGTTGCACAACCAGCAGACCGACGCGCAGACGGTGGCGGCGACCGACCCGAAGGAGCGCGACGCCGTGGTGCTGGAGTATTTGCAGAGCACGCTGTCGTTGAAGCAGGCGAAGGAAAAGATCGACGACCTCGATGATCTCATCGAAATGTATTTCGCCCGCGAGGACGTGCTGCCGTATTACGAGGACGCCGCGCGATTGGCGCAGGAAGAAGTGCAGCAGGCGGCCCTGAAGAAAAAGTATGAAGAAGAATTCGACGACGCGGTCGGCAAACAGGCCACGCAACTGGCCGCGCACATCGCCGTCGTGAAAGCGGGAATGGCGGCAGCCAGACAAAAGGCCGCTGCCCTGAATGCCGATCAGAAGAGGAACGTCTATCTGGGCAGCAGGCTGGTGGCGCGCTACGGGTGTTTTGCCTGCCATAACATCAACGGGTTCCAGGATGCCAAGCCGATCGGCACGGAGCTGAGCGAGTGGGGCAGCAAGCCGCTGTCGCAGATCGATTTCGGATTGATCGATATAGAGCACACTCGTCTTGCGTTTCTCAAGCAGAAGCTGCGCGCCCCGCGGTCGTTCGACATCGGACGCATCGGCGTGACGCGCAAGCCGGAAGAGTTGCTCAAGATGAGCAAGTTCAACCTGACGGACGAACAGATCGACCAGATCGTGACGGTGATCATGGGTATGACCAACGAGAAGCTCATGCCGAAGGAAGCGAAGCAGTTGGCCCCGGCCGAATTCGCCATCGAGCGCGGGCGGTGGATGGTGAAGGAATTGAATTGCGACGGCTGTCATCAGGTGGAAGCCAAAGGTTGGGCGATCCGCGGGTCGGGGATACCGCAGGGGATGGAGCCGCCGATGCTCAGCGGCACGCCCGTGCAGTTGCAGGAGGGACAGCGCGTGCAGCCGGATTGGCTGTTCGGTTTCCTGAAAGCTCCGCAGACGGGTGAGATTCGTCCGTGGCTGAAAGTGCGGATGCCGGCGTTTGGATTCAGCGACGGCGAGGCGAACGTGATGGTGAAGTATTTCGCTTTGGAGGGGCGCACCGAGTTCCCGTACCAGACCTCGAAGATGATCACCGCGCCGGAGCACATGGCGGCGGGCAAGCAACTCTTCGGGCAGTTGAAGTGCGCGCTGTGCCATATCGTGGAGGGCAAAGCGCTTGGTAAACCGCTGGCGGAAATTCCCGAAGAGGATTTGCCACGGTTGGCTCCGAATCTGTCGCTGGCGCAGAAGCGACTGCAGCGCGACTGGCTCGTCAACAAATGGCTGCCGGATCCCCTGTCGCAGTATCCCGGCACGCGCATGCCGCAGTTTGATTACGGAGCGAACCTCGCCCCCAACGTTCTGGGAGGCGACGGGAAAAAGCAGGTCGAAGCGCTCGTCGATTATGTCTTGTCACTCGAAACTGCGTCCGAACAGGCTGTGCAACCACCGCCAACTGCGGAGAAACAGCCCTGACATGAATGTTCGGAAGTGTGTACTTAACGCAAATGACTACCAGCCGAGCGTCGTCCGCGAGGAACTGAGGGCTGATTATCAGGGACTTACGAAGATTCTGACACCATTGTAGTCGTCATGACTGAATGTAGTTTCCGTTCTCGGCGAAATTGATGCTGCGGCGCATCCCGCAGGCCCGTCAAAGGCGATTAATCAGAGGCAGCAAGACCGCCTTGGCATCGACATCAAGTGATTCAATCAGACTTGGAGCCAGCAACAAAGGGTCGTGACCGATAAGCCTCACGCCAAGACCGCCGCCCCGGAATTGAGGGCCAACGTAGGCGGATCTGATTATCACAGACAGCGCCCCGCATTCGTGATAAGCTGATCGTGTCACCCAACTAAAAGAAGGGAACATGCAATCATGTATCGACTCAAAGAAGGACCCCGCTTTGAATACCGTGAGCAAGAGCGCCAGCGCGTGAAAGACTCACCCAGCCTCTCCGATAGATTTCCACAATTGAAGTCTTTGACCGTGGATCTCGGTTACTACAACCCCACAGGGGTCACCAAGAACAGTCAGATCAAATACATCCCCAATCTCGATAAAGCCAAGTCGGTGTTCCGCATCGATTGTCCCAACAACGGATGTGTCGGTGGCGATTTTGATCTGACCGAGGAACTCGCCAAAGCCGTTGCGGAGCATCGCACCACCGTCACCGCCGAAATGTCCTGCCAAGGCTGGCAAAGCAAGACCACCATCGACACGGTCCCTTGCCACAATATCCTGCGCTACAAACTCAGCCTTGCCTATTCCTGACGTAACGGTTCAAGTCGCTGCCAGGCGGAGACAATCTCGAAGATTACGGGGCCCAGAGCAATGCCAGGCGAAGCGCGGGGCATTCCCTGTTGCGCGGGAGGCATGGGCGGGAATAAGATGACAATGAATTCAGGACGCCATGCTCAACAAAGAAGAACTTTTGTCGGCTCTCACACCTGAAGACTGGAACCGGATCGAGGCAGCAGCCAGGGCAGCAAACCAGGAGCCGAGGGATTGGCTCAAAGACCTAGTGATGAAGGCGGCCACCTTTGTGGAACTGCAAGAACAGACCGCTGAGGAAGGCGCCACGGAGAGAACTGGCACGCTAGGAACGAGCCCCGAACATCAGCGCACGAGTCTTAGAGTCGAACACATCGAGCGGGACGAGGGCTTGATCCGCCTGCACGTTCGCCTCTTGGAGGGGGAGGTCAGGTTGAGTCGGGGATGTAGTTTCGGAGACGCCCGGTTGCGCCTGAACAATGAGGACATCCGATTGGTCAGCAATGCCGTTGACCCTCAACAAGTCATCTTCGTGCTTGCCAACCCCCATGATGTCTCTCGATTCGAAAAGGGCAAAGCGTATGAATTCAAGGGGGCCAACAACTAGTCTGAAAACAAGCATGTTTGTAGTTTTTTCTTGAGCAAAGAGCCCCGCGGCCGGTTTTCTGGTGCGGATTCGATCGCATGTGGGCGGGTGGTGGGGTGTCGGCTGCCAGCCGCGCAGTCGGCTTCGCTCCGACGAGCCGGAACCACATTAGTTTTCCATTTTCGACGGCACTTTCGGAGTCGAAAACGGCCAGGAATCGAGGGGTTCTCTGCGCTGGCTATGTGACGTGCAGGGCGCGCAAGGCTTCCCATGCACGGAAGAAGTCGGCCAGCCAATGGTTGTAGCCCAGTAGCCGAAGAGGATCCACCGCCCCGTGCCTTACGATCTGCACCGGCAGCAGCGGCGCGTACCCTTCCCCGTCTGCGCGGCCGATGGCAGCACAAGAGGTTAATGCTGGATGATCTTGATGGCGGCGATGACCGCAACCAACCCCAACACCGGCCATCTCAGCCACCAAAGAATCCGCAGGATGTGCCCGTATCCTCCCCAAAGACGGCGACTAAATTCTGTTCTGTTTTCGATTGACATGGTTTCTCCGCACCAGCGACGATTGAGGTTGCGTTCTACTGCCTTGTTTCGCGCGTCGCTAATGCGCTGAGTCTCGGTGAGGCAGCCCGCTAACATACTGGGTCAAGAGGCTTTTATTGACGGAAGCTGTGGAACTTACCCGGCGGTCATCACAGATCGGATCTTGCGTGAGATTCCTCCTGAAGAACGTCTCCCGCCGGCTCCTACGATGTGTCTCTCCGTCTCGACTCGATGAACGTCACTCAACCGTCCGCGACGGCTTTCTCCGAGGGTGAAATTACCGGGGATGTTGCGTCAAGATTGTGATTCCATTTGGGAACCGCTAGTGCATCGCGCCGCCGCCGTTTCAATATACAAACATACCTAGAGCCAGCAGCACAACGCCCAGCGCCACCCCGCAACCGCAAGTGGCGCGACAGCGCTTGTCGTTGGCCATGAAGTAACCGAGCAGATCACGAAAATTATGCGGCGCGACCGTGAGCCAGATGGCGACCACAACCCAGATATAAGCTAGGGTCGTCACGAATAATCGCAGCGGCAAATCGCTGGCATCCGCAGCATCGACCATCTGCTTGGCAATCAGCAGGGTCAGCGCCGCCACGGCGCGCATAGCCAGGAAATGTGTCCCGTATTGAATCACCAGCCAGTACGCGATGGGCACGCCGATGATAATCAACGGGCGCGCCCATGCCCAGTCGTCGCTCGCGGCATTATACATTATCACCCACGCGATGGCCGCCGCGATGCCCATCAGGATGCGTCCCCACAACATCGAGCGCGGAAACTTCAAAACCTGCTCGCGAAATTTACCGGGCCAGATGATGCCCGGCAGCCGACTCGCCACCAAGAACGCGCCGATGAGAATGGATGTGATCGCCAGTCGTTTCATGGGGAATGGAGAAATGGAGTGTTGGAGTATCGGAGTGCTGGAGTATTGACGTCGGAGATCTTCATCGGCGTGTTATCATTCCATTACTCCATTCTTCCGCGCCGTGTATTGCCGGGTCGCCGTATAAAGTTGTCGTGTTCGCGCGCTCAATGCGGACGGGCAACAACTCGCCGCGATGACGGTCGCCGCCCTCGAAAACCGCAATCTTGTTGGTGCGCGTCCGTCCGGAGAAACGCTTCCCGCCTTTCTTGCTGCGCCCTTCGACGAGAATCTCGACGGTCTTGCCGACCAACTGCTGGTTCTTGCGCGCCATAATTTCGTTAATCAGGGACAGCAACGTTTGGTTGCGTTGCTCTTTCACGTCATCGCTGAGTTGATCGGGCATGTCAGCGGCGGGCGTGTCGCGGCGCTTCGAGTATTTGAAAATGTACGCTTGATCAAATTGGACGTCGCGCAGAAGCGACACGCTCTGCTGTAAATCTTCCTCGGTCTCGCCCGGGAAACCGACGATGATGTCCGTCGAGATCGCGATCTTCGGTTGCGCGGCGCGCAGCTTGTCGATGATGCGCAAATACCATTCGCGGCTGTAACCGCGGTTCATCGCCTTGAGAATCCGATTCGATCCGCTTTGGACGGGCAGATGCGCGTGTTCGCACAACTTCGGCAAGTCACGGTACGCCTCCACCAGATCGTCGCCGAATCCCTTCGGATGTGGCGCGGTGAAACGGATGCGTTCGAGCTTTTTCACCTCGTGCACAGCCTCCAGCAATTGCACGAAGGCCGACTTGCCGTTTCGTTTCAGGAATGTTGTGGCCGCGCTTGTTAAGCGCGGTTTGGCGGACGCCTCACCGTGGTTGTCAGTCGCGGCTCCAGCAAGCCGGCTGCGACCGTAACTGGTCACGATTTGTCCGATCAACGTGACCTCTTTGACTCCCTCGTCGACAAGGCGTTGAACTTCGTCCACAATCTCACTGATTGGCCGGCTGCGTTCCGCGCCGCGCGTGTACGGGACGATGCAGAACGCGCAGTACATGTCGCAGCCCTGCATGATGCTGATGAATGCCGTGACCTGGCGATCCCCATTCGTTCCGAGCACGTGATCTTTGATTGTCGATTCGCTCCCCTGCTCTTCCGAGACATCGATGATGCGGAACGGCACCTCCAAATCCTCATCTGGTTCCCTGCCGAGCAGCCTGTCGACGTAATCGGGCACGCGATGAAATCGCTGCGTGCCGACGACGAGATTAACCGCTGGGAGCATTTTCACCAGTTCGGCCCCACGGCTCTGGGCCATGCAACCCATGAAACCGAGGACCAGTTCTGGCTGCTTGCGTTTGCGGTATGCGAGCATACCCATTTTGCCGAAGGCTTTCTGCTCGGCCGTGTCGCGTATGCTGCACGTGTTCAACAGGATCACGTCGGCGTCGTCTTCAAAACTGGTGACGGCATAGCCGCGCTCGCGCAGCATGGCGGCGACCGCCTCGCTATCGCGCTCGTTCATTTGGCAGCCGTAGGTTTTGATGTAGACCCGTTTCATCTCAAAAGTGCGCGGCAGTATAAAATGGCGGAAGACCGTTGGCTACATCGAATGTTGACCGCAGATCAATGACATGATCTCGGCGCGGGTGCTGATGTTCTTGCGGAACGCCCCGCGCATGGCGGAGGTGATGACTGCCGAGCCGGGCTTCTTGACGCCGCGCATCGTCATGCACGTGTGCACCGCTTCGCACACGACGGCCACGCCTTCGGGCTTCAGTTCCTCGTTGATCACGTCGGCGATCTGGCTGGTCATGCGTTCCTGAATCTGCGGACGGCGGGCAAACGCTTCCACCACACGCGCCAGCTTGGAGATGCCGACGATGTGACCGCTGGGAATGTACGCCACGTGCGCCTTTCCGAAGAACGGCATCAGATGATGCTCGCACATCGAGAAAAACGGGATGTCCTTGACGAGCACGACTTCGTGGTGTTGCTCATCGAACTTCTTGTTGAGGCTGACACGCGGGTCTTCTTCGCCCTGTCCGAAAATCTCCTCGTACATCCGGGCTACGCGGTCCGGCGTTTCCTTCAACCCGTCTCGATTGGGGTTTTCGCCGATGGCTTCCAACAGCGAACGAACAGCCGCTTTGATTTTCTTTTTATCCACAGAATGGTTTTTCACGCTGAGACTACGTTCCTCATTGGTCATGGCCGAGACACTACACGCAACTCCCGAGTGGCGCAAGCTACTCGGCGGATCAATCGTGAACTCTAGGTCGGCTTTCGCGAAACAGACAAGACGGCCAGATTTCATTGGAGGAACTGTCGTGGTGATAAAAGACATTCAAGCGGCTTGAGGCGAGGAAGGCCAGCACTAACCGCATGGTGCGGACGAGCCGCACTTGCGACAAATTCAAAACCGACCTCTTCGTTCTACCCTTTCCTGCACCGAAAGCTTTCAGCATGATCGTCTCTGTGGTTGAATTGTTCGCCACTCTCCGCTTATAACCATTCTGCATGAGCGCTGCAGCGAACGAGATTTCGAAGGCGTACGAGCCGAAGAACGTCGAGGAGAAGTGGTACGCGGAGTGGCTGGCGAAGGGCCACTTCACCGCCAATCCTGCGTCCAAGAAACCGCCCTACTCCATCGTCATCCCGCCGCCAAACGTGACGGGCGTGTTGACAATGGGGCACGTCCTCAATAACACGCTCCAAGACATTCTCGCCCGCCGCAAACGGATGCAGGGCTACGAAGTGCTCTGGCTGCCCGGCACCGACCACGCCGGCATCGCGACGCAAACCGTCGTCGAGAAGACGTTGCGCAAGCAGGGCGTCATCAAACACCGCGAAGACCTCGGCCGGGAAAAGTTTCTCGAGAAAGTCTGGGAGTGGAAAGAGAAACACGGAGGTATCATCATCCAGCAACTCAAGAAGCTCGGTTGTTCCTGCGATTGGACGCGTGAGCGGTTCACGATGGACGAAGCCTACTCGCGGTGCGTGCTCCAAGTCTTCGTTGATCTCTACAAGAAGGGCCTGATCTATCGCGGCAAACGGATGGTCAACTGGGATCCGTCCGCCCGCACTGCGCTCTCCGATGAAGAAGTCATTATGACCGAGGAGAAGGGTCACCTGTGGCACCTGAAGTATCCGCTCCTCGACGCCAGTGGCAAACCGCACCCGCACGACTTCGTTATCGTCGCAACCACGCGCCCGGAGACGATGCTCGGTGACGAAGCTGTCGCGGTAAACCCCGAAGACCCGCGCTACCAACATCTCGTCAGTAAGAAACTGCTGTTGCCACTGCGCAACAAACAGATTCCGGTCATTGCCGACTCCGTCGTGGATCCGAAGTTCGGCACCGGCTGCGTCAAGGTCACACCCGCGCACGACGTTGCCGACTACGAGATGGCCGTGCGCCACAACCTGCCCTTCACCGTCATCATCGGTCCCGATGGTAAAATGACCGAAGAAGCAGGCGACGACTATGAAGGGTTGGACCGGCTCGAATGTCGGGAAGCCGTCGTCGAAGATTTGAAAGAGCAAAACCTGTTGCTCAAGGTCGAGGACTACCCGCACAGCGTCGGCTACAGCGAGCGCAGCCACGTCCCTATCGAGCCCTATCTGAGCGAACAGTGGTTTCTGCGTTACCCGCAAGTTTCCCGCTCCACCGATGCCGTCGAGAACGGCGAGATCGAATTCCATCCCGAACGCTGGACGAAGACCTACACGCACTGGATGAGCAACCTGTGCGATTGGTGCATCTCCCGCCAACTCTGGTGGGGACACCGGATTCCCGTGTGGTACAGAAAATCCGAAATCCGAAATCCGAAATCCGAAATTGAGCGGGACGACATCTACGTCGGCGCCACACCGCCACCCGACCCGGAAAACTGGGAACAGGACCCCGACGTCCTTGACACGTGGTTCAGTTCGTGGCTCTGGCCGTTTGCGACGGTGGGCTGGATGGGCGACAAGGCAAAGGATGCGGAAAACCCAACATTGAAGAAGTTTTACCCGACCAGCGATCTCGTTACCGGTCCCGACATCATTTTCTTTTGGGTCGCGCGGATGATCATGGCGGGCTACGAGTTCATGGACAAGAAACCGTTCGGCAACGTCTATTTCACGGGCATCATCCGCGACGCCATAGGGCGCAAGATGTCGAAGTCGCTCGGCAATTCGCCCGATCCGCTCGAACTCATCGCCAAGTACGGCGCCGACGGTCTCCGTTTCGGTCTGATGCTCATCGCGCCGCAAGGGCAGGACATTTTATTCGACGAGAAACGTTGCGAAGTCGGCCGCAATTTCATGAACAAGCTTTGGAACGCCGCCCGGTTCATCCAGATGCAGCGGGCAACTCCAAAACATATTCATGAGATCAGTGCTCACAACGACAAAATACGATACGAACTCAATGAAGCAGTTAAATCAGTCGACAAGGCACTGAACGAATATCGCTTTAACGAAGCAGCGAAGACCTTGTTTGAATTCGTCTGGCGAGACTTCTGTGACTGGTACGTAGAGGCCACAAAATTCCTTCCGAACCAACCTCTACTCGAAGAGGTTTTTCAGACTATCCTCAAGCTCCTCCACCCATTTGCACCTTTTATCACAGAGGAACTCTGGCATAGCATGGGATACGGAACTGATACCATTCAGTTAGCTAGTTGGCCCAAACTGCGTTCGGACAGAGAAATGACTGATTTGGGGGCGACGCCTCAACGCGCTCAAGAAGTTGACAAACTTTACGAACTAATTACGGCCGGCCGAAGACTCCGAAGCGACTACGGAATAGATCCGAAAAAAGAGATCGACTTCGTTATACAGTACAAGCTCGAAGCGGCCTATTTTCCGACAGTGCACGCTGAGATCATGCGTTTCCTCGGAGCAAAAACTATTACTCCAAATCCAAATGATTTACCAAAGGGAGTTCCATGTGCAGTCACCTCAACCGCGACCATCTTCATGGTTGGGGCGGTGGATGTGGAGGCGGAGCGACAACGGCTGACCGGGCAACTGGCCGACATCGAGCGGCAACTCGCGGCAACCGACGCGAAACTGGCGAACGAGAATTTCGTCAGCAAGGCCGCGCCGATTGCCGTGCAGCGTGAGAGGGACAAACAACAGCAGTTGCGCGAGCAGCGGGAGAAGATACAGGCGCTGCTGCGCGCTCTTCAGTGATCAAACCGATCAAGATAATCGCTGATCGGGTTGTGGCGGTTCTTTTCGAGCGCTTGGATCTGATCCAAAGTCTGGAAATAACCGGTGAACAGATTCGTGGATTCTTCTGGCGAGTAGATGCGCTCCTCTTGATTCAGATACGCGGTGATCTGTTTCACCTTTTCGTCAACGGCGGCGCGGTTGCGATCGGCAACTGCCACCGCCCGCCTGAATCGGTTCAACTTCTCGTTCATCAACAAAACTACCGCTTCCAGATAACGTTCAATCACGGATCGATAGAACGGATGCGCTTCACTGCGCAAAAGTTCCAAGCTGTTCAGTTTTTCCTTGAGCACGTCTCGCAGCCACGGCTTTTCGTAGTAGCGCCATAGCTTGTCCAATGAAACCCGCATCCCGACCCCGATGTCTTCCTTTCCCTCCTTTTGCACCAGCGCAGTCGGCAAGATTGCTTCCAGCCGGCGCGCCGTCTCTGCAAGTGACGAGTTTTGGGCGACGGAGACGGCGGTACATTGCGCCAGTCGGAGGCTCCACCATTTTTCCAGCGTCACCTCCTGCGGAAAACCTGTCTCATATACAAGCGAGAAGGCGTTGCTGACGGATTTAGTCACGCCAAGCTCCGTCAGGAAACGTCGCATCTTTTCCTTTCCATTCGGCACTGAAAGCAATCCCTCTGTCAGCATCCACGCGTTGGCGCGAAAAAGTTCTTCCTCAGCGGGATCAGCCGGCAAAGTTGTCATCGCAATCAACTCGGAAGCTGTCTGAGGATGTCCCGCGCTGACTGAGCGGCGCTCGATCTCCAGCAAGGAATCCGTGCGCCCTCGCAGGGATTCTGTCAACCCCAACGTCAGCCAGGGAGGAATCGGCGCCCGGATGTAGCCAGTCGTTTGTGAAGTCGGCTGCTCGCGATTGGCGAATTCCTCGCATAACGTTTCCACCACCGCAGCCCCCATGAGTTGTTCATCGAGCAGCGGCGGCATCATACAGGTGATCTGGTACTTGAGGTGGAACTCATTCTGGAATGCGTCTACGCGGATCAGAGGCATACCAGCGGTGAAGGAATCGCGTTCACGGAGCGCGACAATGATCGGGTCGCGCCAGTGGTCGGGCATGTCGAGTTCCGCGAGCCAAGCACGCTTCATGCGTTCAGCGAACACACAGATGGCCGATGAAAGCAACGGGCTGGACGCGTACGCAATAAATTGTTGCGAGGCGCTGGTCGTACGCGGCAGAATAGCGTTCGTCGCGTCGCCGCGTGCCGCTGGCGCCAACACGCCCGCCACGCTCACCGCAATCGTCAGCGCGAGCAAGGGACGGAAGCTTCGCGTACGCATGACGATCGCAGTTGCATCAACGCGTGCTGGGCTTCGCTGCGTCGGCCTTCGGCTGATACTTGAGCTCGATCTGATCGCGGGCAACCGAGATGGAGGTCAGTTGGTCGAGCAGGCTCTTTTCGTGATCCAGCGTGCTCAGCAACCGGCCAAAATAGTCTTGCAGCAGACTGGTGCTCTGCAAAATCTTCGGGTGGATTGGAATCTGGCCGATCGCGGCCGCGACCGGCCTGAACTCGAACCGGCCGTTTTCCGTCGTCGGCACACCGGTGTAACTGATGAAAATCTTTTTCGACAAGGCATCTCCAAGTTTTGCGATCCCAAGAAGGTTCAACTTGAGCGTTCCGTCGCCGAGTTCGACTTGCAGCGTGATCGGCACCACTGCGGGGCCGCTGTTCGTACGTTTCTCCAGACCCAGGCTGCCGAGATACACATTGAGATCAGCTGCCGTGAGTTTCATCGTGAACTCCGCGCCGTTCCGTTTCCTCCGAAGCAGCAGTTGCTCCAGATCCAGTCGCTTGTTCTCGGCCGCCAACAATGCGGCATTCGTAAACTTCACGGGCTGTATGTCAGGCACCTGACCGATCGAATAGATTCCCCAAACGAGGAGCGCCAGAATGACGACCCAGACAAGCCGATCCAGGATGCGCTTGACGCTCCATAGCCCCTTGCGGCGGACAACCCTTCCGCCGCTCGTCGGTTTGATCTTGTCCAGATCAAGTTTGGCCCCGCACTGATGACAAAAGATCCGGCCCAGTTCGTTACTGTAACCGCATTTGGGACAAATCAGCATGTTGCGCTCATTCCTTGGAAGTGTTGTTCGCCTGTGGCTTGGATGCAGTCGATTCCTTTGTGCTCGACGACGCAGCAGTCGCCGTGCTGTTGTCCTTCTTCGCTGCCTCGGTGTAACCCGGCTTGCGATAATCGGTGACGTAAAAACCCGCTCCCTTGAAAATGATCCCCGCACCCGTGCCCAACACCCGCTTCACGCGACCACGGCACTTCGGACACGTCTTCTGCGGCTTGTCCTTGATGAACTGAAACATCTCGAATCGATGATGGCATTTTGGGCATTCGTATTCGTATGTTGGCATACGCGAAAGAGATCTTTCCTATCGAAGAATCTTACGGCCAAGTCAACCCGAATGCAAAATCGAATTTAAAATCGTGTCAACTTGTGCTTGAATAACCGCCTTCGACTCGTACCATACCGACTCCAAGGTGGGAGAAGGTTTGAAATCTCAAATCCAATTCAATCTCGACCAATATCTGGAACGGGTCGGGACCCGCATAAACGGCGCGCTCGACAAACTTCTGCCGCCCGAATCCGCCGATCCGCCGACCATTCACAAGGCGATGCGCTACTCCGTCTTCGCCGGCGGCAAACGCATCCGCCCCGTCCTCACGTTGGCCGCGTGCGAGGCCGTCGGCGGCAAACCCACCACCGCGATGCCGCTGGCCTGCGCCGTCGAATGCATCCACACCTACTCGCTCATTCACGATGATCTGCCGTGCATGGACGATGACGATCTGCGCCGCGGTAAGCCGACTAACCACAAAGTCTTCGGTGAAGGCATCGCCGTGCTCGCCGGTGATGCGCTGTTGACGGAAGCTTTCGCGCTCGTCGCGAAATGCAGTCCGCCAAAACGTAATTCCGTTGGCATGCTCGTCAAAGAGCTAGCGTTTGCGGCGGGCAGCCTCCGCCTCATCGCCGGTCAAGTGCAAGACCTCGAAGGCGAGAACGAACATCTCAGCCTCGAAGAAGTCAAGCGCACGCACCTGAACAAAACCGCCGCCCTCATTACCGCTTCCATCCGGCTCGGGGCGATGGCCGGCAACGCTTCGCCCGCGCAACTCAAACGCCTGACCCGCTACGGACAGGACCTCGGCCTCGCGTTTCAAGTGATCGACGACATCCTCGACGCCACCAGCACCAAGGAGGTCATGGGCAAAAGCGTCCGTGCCGACGAAAAGAATCACAAGTCAACCTTCCCCAACGTGCTCGGCATCGGCAAGTCGAGGGAATTCGCCGCCGACCTCATCGCCGACGCTCACAAACAACTGAAACCGTTCGGCCCGCGCGCCACTCCGCTCTCCGCCATCGCCAATTTCTTTCTGATGCGCAAGAATTAGTGACCACGAATGAACACGAATTCACGTGAATTATTCGCGTCCATTAGCGTTCATTTGCGGTGAGAATCAGATGTGCCGCCCGCTCGCTTGCGCCGGGGCCGCCAAGGCTGCTGACAACCGCTGCAAGCTCGTTTTGCATCGCCCCGCGCTTTGCTTGGCTCTCCAGAAGTTCTCGCGCGACGGCAGCGATGCGGTCGGGTTTCGCGTCGCCTTGGATGAACTCGGGGACGACCTCGCGGTCGGCGATGACGTTGGGCATGGCGAGCCAGTTCACCTTCACCACAATACGCCCGACCAGATAGGTCAGCCAGTTCACCTTATAGACGACGATCATCGGGCAGCCGTAGAACGCGCACTCCATCGTCGCCGTGCCGCTGGCCGTGATCGCCACCGTCGCGCGTTTCATCAACTCCTGCGCCTTGCCAACCTGCACCTCGACGCGAGGATGATTCATCATCATTGCCGCGGTCTGCTCGTTCACCGCCGCCGCGACGAACTGCACACCGCCCGGCATCAAGTCCACGACTTTCGCCATAATCGGCCAAATCTTCGTCACCTCCCGCTCCCGGCTGCCCGGCATTAGCGAGATAAGCTTCGGATTTCGGATTTCGGATTTCGGATTTTCGCCGACTTTGTCGGCGAATGGATGCCCGACAAATTCCACCTTCAGTCCCGGCGCGTGCTCGGCGTACCACGCTTTCTCAAACGGGAAGATCGCGAGCATCAAATCCACGTCGCGCTCGATCTGCTTTGCGCGGCTCGCATGCCACGCCCAGAGTTGCGGCGAGATGTAATAGACGACCTCCGTCCGCGGGTAGCGCTGCTTCACCGCCTTCGCAAACTGCAGGTTGAACCCCGGAAAATCGACCAAGACGATGGCGTCAGGTTTGCGTCGCCCGACTTCCGCGAGCAGATCGTTGAAGATGCGCCTGAACTTCCCGTAGTTCTTCAGCACCTCGACTAGGCCGATAACCGCGTGCTCGGTAAGATCGAGCAGCAGCTCCATCCCCGCCGCTTTCATCTGTGGCCCGCCGGCTCCGAAAAGCTGGATGTCGGGTGATGGCCTGCGCAGTTCGCGAATCAAGGCCGCCGCATGCGCGTCACCCGATGCCTCACCGGCAATGAACATGACGCTTCGCGTCGGGTGATTGGTGATTGGTGATTGGTGATTAGGGACGGATTGCATTGCCTACCGTGCGCTGTAACCAGTCACGAGCCACGAATTTGCTCCGCAATCTCCATCGCCACCTCCAGCGCCTGTTTCGCGGCTTCGCCGGTGACCAGCGGGTCGCGGTGATGGCGGATAGACTCGATGAAGTGCTGGAGTTCGAGCTTGAGCGGTTCGTCACGTTCGATGGGCACCGGCTCACGAACGATCTTCTTACCGGCGAACTCGCTGACGATGCTGGCGTATTTGCCGGCCAACAATTTCTTGACCAGACCTGATTCCGGTGCGTCGTCGGAGGCGACACGGTAGAGTTCGCCTTCTTGTTTCATGTAATCAAGCGAGATGTAGGCGGCACCGTGTTCGGTGCGGCCGAAGATGCGAATTTTCCGCATCCGCTCGGCCGAAACGCGACTGGCGGTGATGTTGGCGACACAACCGTTGGCAAACTTCAATCGCGCATTGGCGATGTCTTCACTCTCGCTCAACACGGGGATGCCGACCGCGTCGATGGCCGTCAACGGAGATTTTACCAGCGAGAGCACCACATCGAGGTCGTGGATCATCAGATCCAGCACCACGCCGATGTCCACCGACCGGCCCGGATACGGCGACAACCGATGCACCTCGATGAAGCGCGCTTCGGCGAGCACCTCGTTGAGGTAGCGCATCACGGGATTGAATCGCTCGACGTGGCCGACCTGCAACACGCAGCGTTTCTGGCGCGCCAGCGAGACGAGTTCCTCCGCTTCGCGCAGGTTGCCTGTGATCGGCTTCTCGACCAGCACGTGTTTGCCCTGTTCGAGGAAGACGCGGGACAGCTTGTAGTGCGTCTCGGTGGGCGTGGCGACGCTGACGGCGTCCACAAAGCGCGTCATCTCCTCCGCGCTCGTAAACGTGCCGCTGCCAACCTTCTCCGCCAGTGCCCGCACCTTGATGTTGTCGGTGTCAAAGATGCCGACGAACTGGCATTGGCCGTTGGAGCGTTTGGCAATCTCCGAGTAAAGCCGCGCGTGTTGCGAACCGAGATGGCCCAGGCCGACAACGCCGAGTCTGACGATCTCGTTCATGCTGCGTTAGTAGAACGGGCATCTTGCCCGTTTCTCGGTCTGTCACTGAACGGGCTGGAAGCCCGTTCTACTGTTTCGGCGACGAGGCAGAGATTGTTCTTGTTCGCCGCCTCCAACACCTTGTCCTTGTCCAGCAACAAACTGCTTCCGGCCTCAATCGCTAGCACAGCGATCTTGCCTGTTGCGCATGATTCGATGGTGCGGACACCGACGCACGGAATGTCGAACCGGAAATCGTGATTCGGTTTGCTCACCTTTACCACAACCGCGCCGCCCTTCTCACCCGCCAACGCGCCTCCGCGTCGGATGCACTCGTCCGTTCCCTCAAGACCTTCCACGGCGAGCACAGTGCCCCGCTTCACCACCACGGCCTGCCCGATGTCGAGTCGACCGACTTCCTTCGCGATGCACGAACCGAACTCGATGTCTTCTTGTTCTTCCTTCGTCGGTTGGCACCGTGTCAGGCAACCGGCCTTCGGCACGGCATCGCCGAAAAACGGGCGCGGGTCGAGCAACTCGATGCCGTCCTTTTTCAATTCATCCGCAATCGCGCCGAAAATCGTTTCGGCATTGCGCTGTTTAAGCCGTGCGGCGACGGCGATCATCCGCATGTCGAGGCTGAGGTTCTTGAACAAGTTTGATGGCGTGAGACCGCCCGCCATCACGGCGCGCGTCACGCCGCGCGACGTGAACACGCGGATGAGCTTGTTGAGCTGGCCGATCCTGACCCACTCGACCTCATCCGCCAGCTTTTCGATCTCGGAATTCGTTTCGCCCTCGAACGCGGCAGTGACGAGCCGCGTGACGCCCTGTTGTCGGGCCGAGCGCGCAAAGATCATGGGAAACTCGCCGTTGCCTGCAATGATTCCGACTGAATCCATGGCTGGCGCAGATTTTTGCCGCTGCCGCCGCGATTGGCAAGCAATTAGAACGGGTCGCACGGGACGACCTAAACTCACCACGAAGCGCACGAAGAGCACGAAGTTCTGCTTTACGATCTCGCCCTTGGGAGAAAGGTCAGGGGAGCGTAGTATTGAGCCGACAAATGAACGACATCTGGTTTGGCATTGCGCTGATGCTTCTGGTCACTTGCGGGGCGTTCCTGTTGGCCGCGCGAGCAGCGAGGCGCGCGTCGATGCCTGTCGTGCTGTTGTTGGCCGCACTGGCAGTGGCGGTTGTGTTTGTCCAAGCGTTCGTCCTGCAGGAAAACCACCTGATGGCACGCGTGCTGCCTCTGTCGAACCTGATCATTCTGGGCAATTGGTTGCCTGTGGCTGCGGGATGGCTGGCCGGTCTGGCTTGGGCGCGCACGCGTGGCGCGACCTGGCGGAAATACATCACGGTTCTGCCGCTTGTAGGAGCTGGCTTGTACTCGATGGCACGCCCGCTGTTGGGTCATCCACCCGACTGCACCGACAAGTGGGAAGACGGCGTCTGCATTCAGACATCGGACGCCTCCTGCAGCCCCGCCTGTGCTGCGACACTGCTGCGACACCACGGCATCGAAGCAAGTGAACAAGAGATGGCACGTTTGTGTTTCACGCGGGCACGAGGCACTCCGAAATACGGGCTCTATCGCGGACTGAAAAAGAAAACTGAAGGCACCCCGTGGAAAGTCGCGGTCTTCTCAGACGGTATCGATGGCGTGTGCGCCGGCAAGACGGGCCCCATCCTCATCTCCGTCAAACTCAAACGCGGCGCCCATGTCGATCCGCATTACGAGAGCGAGTGGGGCTGGGAACCCGGTATCGCCCACGCCGTGGTGCTGTTTCACCTGCTCGATGGAGACAAGGTTGAAGTCGGCGATCCTTCCCTAGGGCGGGAACAATGGACCACAGACAACCTCGAAGTGCTCTGGAACGGATGCGGGTATTACCTAGTGAAACGGTAACGGGTGAAACTTTCCTTCCGCGACCAGTCTTCATTCTCACCACGAAGCGCACGAAGATCACGAAGGCCTTTGGTGGAGCGCGCTGGCTCAGCGCGCCGATAGTTCTCTCGTGCAAGCCACAACTCTCTTGTCGGGGCGACCGGCTGCGAATCGAACGCGGATTCCGGCAACTGAATGAGCAGCAAACATCCCACCATGCGGCTTTATAGCTCTATAATCAGCCGCCAACCTGACGCATCCAATCGCGTACGTTCATGCCCACACGTTCAATGTCATCGAGACCGAGTTGACCGCTATGCATAATTACGTTTCTAGATCGCTCAATGGTTCGTATGAGGTGGCGAACCCAATCCATGTCATGCAACAGGGCTTCGAATGAAAGCCAGTTTTGCTGGATTATCGCGATCAAGTCTTTCAATTCGGTGAAGTATATCGGATTGAGTCCTCGCGTCTGATGCCATCGAATCTGTTGTTCCTCCTTCATTTTGTTTTCGGCGCGCTTCCTAATTTCGCCAGACACACAACTGTTCCACCAATCTGCGCCCTTATGTTCAAGCAGGTGGCTCGAAATCATTTCTCTGACTGTGTTTTCAAAAGCTGCGATCGCGATGTACACGGCGGACATCTTCACGGCTTCATTGACCATGTCTTGATCAAGCAGGCGTATTGCCACTCTGCTGGCAACGTCGTCGAACGTAAGTTCGCCCATCACTGCTTTGCCGATCTGGAGTTGGTCGAGTGACTCCGACACCATTAACCCTCGCATCAGGAACCCAGCAACCTTCGAATCATCACGCTCTAAAATGCTCACAGCAAGTGCTCCCTAATGGAACGAAAGATCGCATCGTACACCGCTTGGTCCCGGGTGGGTGGCAGCTCTATGTGAATGTTGTACGCAAGATCGAGAGCATGTCTGCGCTCGCCTTTCACTTCTTCATCCTTCGTCGCTGGACTACCTTGCTGAACCTGCTGCGGCGCGGGAGGTCGTTCCTCCTTTTGGACAGTTCCGGTCTTAGAAAAATCCGCCTGTTTGCAAAGGGCAGTGAAAGTCATCGCCATGAGACCAAGCACATTCTCACTCTTAGCTCCCTGAGTGAGCGTTTTCAGCTTGTTCTTCACCTGCTGCTGATCCATTTCGTTAGCTTTGCTGTTGACCCGAAAGAGGTCGGCGTAACCCTCTCGAATGGCTTGTGCCAAAACGATCTTATGCTGGGTTTCGTCCAAGTACTCGTAGTATCGTTGCTTAGGTACGCTATTTTCATCCACGAACCCCAATCCCTTTAGCACGCCGATTATGAGGCGGTCATTCGTGCTCGTATATCCAAGAGACTCCAAAAACTTAATCGTAAATTTCTCTGGCGCTTGTGCAGTCCTCATCGCCGAGAGCATGCCATCAAGGTTTTTGGCTGTCATAAGGTAAGCATTTGTAAGAGCCATGGAGCGGTCTCCTTTTTATGACATGCTTATAGCAAGATTCTGCTGTTTTGGCAAGTCGTGCACCCAGACCTCTCTACCACAAGCCCAACTTTTGTGCAACACAGAAGCCCACAGCATTCAGGGTCAACTGATCCTTAAGGAGGCGGCTGGCGTGCGGCAAGTGGACTCGTTATCGGCAAGGCTTGGCGCTCGAACACGTGGCGCTAGGTCAAAGCGCGCTGGCTTGTGTTGGCGCGAGTTTCCGTTGTACACTCCGCACCCGTGGGGATTCGGAAGATTTGCCGTTTGTTAGTCGGCGGCCTATTGGTCGGAGGCTGTCAGGGAAAACCGTCGGACGGCAAAGTCCACATCACTTATTGGGAGAAGTGGTCGGGGTTTGAGGCGGAGGCGATGCGACGGACGGTCGAGCAGTTCAACCGGTCGCAGGACAGGATCGTCGTCGAGTTTCTTTCGCTTTCGTCCGTGGACCGCAAGGCGCTCATCGCCACGGCGGGCGGCGATCCGCCCGATGTCGTCGGCCTCTGGGCGTACAACGTTTATTCGTTCGCCGACCGCGATGCGTTGCAGCCGCTCGACGAGTTCATCCGCGCCGAAGGTTCCACTCCCGAACAATGGCTGGATCGGTACGAACCGGTCTATGCCGACGTGTGCACCTATCGCGGCCGGGTTTGGTCGGGATTGTCAACACCGTCGATGACGGCGCTGCACTGGAACAAAGCGATGTTCCGCGCCGCCGGGCTTGATCCGGATCGACCACCCCGCACGCTGGAGGAACTCGACGCGTTCGCGGAGAAGTTGACGAAGCGCGATCCGAGCACCGGCGAGATCACGCAACTCGGGTTTCTGCCGCAGGAACCGAACTGGTTCGCGTGGGCCTATCCGTTGTGGTTCGGCGGCCAACTTCTCGACGGCGACCGAATCGCCATTGGAACCGATCCGCACAATCTGCAATGCTACCAATGGATCGAAAGCTATACGCGCAAGTACGGCTTGGCTCAGGTGCGCGCGTTCTCCAGCGGCTTCGGAAACTTCGCGTCCCCGCAGAACGCATTTTTGTCCGGCAAGGTGGCGATGGAGTTTCAAGGCGTTTATATGAACAATTTCATTCGGCAGTTCCAACCCGGCATGGAGTACGGCGTCGCGGCGTGGCCGATGGCGGCGCCGGGGCTGGATGAGTTCACCGTTGCCGACACAGATTTGTTGGCGATTCCGCGCGGGGCGAAACATCCGCACGAGGCGTGGGAATTCATCAAGTTCATCGGTTCGGCGAACATGGACGCGCAACGCGAAGATGAATTGAGCGGAGTGGAGCTGGTGAGTTACCTGCAGGGCAAGAACTCGCCGTTGCGGCGCTGGAGTCCGTTCTTCGAGCACCATCATCCGCATCCGTACATCGGCGTATTCCGCCAACTGGCTCGCAGCCCACATGCGGTTCACCTGCCGAAGATGGGCATCTGGTTGGAGTACCGGCGCGAGACGGACACGATGTTCGATGCGGTGCGGTTGCTGGCGGAATCACCCGAGCAAGCGCTCGCGTTTTGTCAGCGGCGAGTCAGTGAAAGCTGGGCATGGCATCGGAAAAGTTTGGAAAGGAGACAGCGGTTGCTTGAAGAGCCCGATCGCATTCCTGAGCGCGTCCGCCGAGAATATGATTCGCAGCTGCAATACGCCGGACGCGAATGCGATGCGCGGTTGCAATACAACCCATGACCACGCGCGAACAAAATAATCTCCGGCGCGGTCTCGCGTTTTGCTCGCTCTGGTTTATCGGGTTCGGTGTGTTCACCGTTTACCCCGTGCTGGCGTCGTTGTACTACAGCTTCTGCGATTACTCGCTGTTGCAGCCGCCGCTGTGGACCGGCCTCGATAACTATCGTCGAATGGCGACCGACGTTGTGTTCTGGATTTCGTTGAAGAACACGTTCATGTACGCGGCGCTCTCGCTGCCGCTGGGAATGATCGTGTCGCTCTCGCTGGCGTTGTTGCTGAACACGGAGGTGCGTGGGATGCCGATCTTTCGCACGATCTTTTATCTGCCGTCGGTTGTGCCGACCGTGGCCAGCGCGTTGCTGTGGCTGTGGATTTTCAACGGCCAATTCGGCATCCTCAACTGGGCGTTGCGACCGGTATTGGGGATTTTCGGGGCAACACCGCCGACGTGGCTGGCAGATCCCGCGTGGGCCAAACCGGCGCTGGCACTGATGAGCCTTTGGGGCGTCGGCAACTCGATGGTGATTTATCTATCGGGCCTGCAGAACGTGCCGCAGGAGTTGTACGAGGCTGCCGAGATCGACGGCGCAAGCTGGTGGCGGCGGCTCTGGCACGTGACGTTGCCGATGATTTCGCCGGTGATCTACTTCAACTTCATCATGGGCATCATCGGCACGCTGCAAACGTTCACGACGGTGTACGTGATGACAGGCAATGCCGATGGAAATCCCGCACGCTCCACACTGTTGTACCCGCTCTATCTGTTCAGCACGGCGTTCTACGATTTGCGGATGGGTTACGCCAGCGCGATGGCGTGGCTGCTGTTCGTCCTCATCGTCGCGCTCACGCTTCTGGCAACGAAACTGACGGAGAAGAGAATCCACTATTCAGGTTAACCACCAATGCAGCCGCGTTCGACCATCGCCCGTTTGACTGTGTACTCACTATTGCTTGCGGGCGCGGCGGTCTTCTTGTTTCCGTTTCTCTGGCTGGTCTTCACGTCGCTCAAGCCAGTGGAACAAACGATGTCGCTGCCGCCGACGTGGTTGCCGCGCGCGTACTACGCCACGATCGACGGCAAACGCATGGAAGTCACGCTGGATTCTCCGGCTCCGGATCGGCCCGGATACTGGCACGTCACGGAACGTTTACAGACCGGCGATGTCCCGCACGCAACTGTGAGCGCAGTCGTGCCGGCTGCTGACATCGAATTAAAGATTCGGCCGCGCTGGGAAAACTACCGCACGGCGCTGGCGACGATGGGCGGAGGGAATGCCAGCGGGATGGAAGCCGGCCCGGACGCGCAGGTTTCGTTTTTCAGGTTCCTGCGCAACACGCTGTTGGTCTGCGTGCTGGGTGTGATCGGCGCGGTGTTGTCCAACGCGATCGTCGCTTACGGCTTCGCCAAGATTCGCTGGCGCGGACGCGACGCGTTTTTTGCGCTGGCGTTGGCAACGATGATGGTGCCGTTCCCCGTGCTGATGGTGCCGCTGTACGGCGTGTTCAAATGGCTGGGCTGGATCGGCTCGCTCAAGCCGTTGTGGGTGCCTGCGTTTTTCGGAAACGCATTCAACATCTTTCTGATGCGGCAATTTTTCCGCACGATCCCCGAAGAGTTGAGCGAGGCTGCGCGGATCGACGGTTGCAGCGAGTGGAGCATTTTCTGGCGGATCATCCTACCGTTGAGCAAGCCGGTGCTTGCCGTGGTGGCCCTGTTCCATTTCCTCTGGGCGTGGAATGATTTCATGGGACCGTTGCTCTATCTCACCCGCAAACACACGTTCACTCTGGCGCTGGCGTTGCAGAACTACCAGAGCCAGGGCGGCGGCGTGCAGTGGCATTACCTGATGGCGGCCACCGTTGTCGTCATCATTCCGATCGTCGTCTTATTCTTCCTGACACAGAAAACGTTTATCAAAGGCATCGCGACGACGGGGCTGAAGGGCTAGGCGACGGGCAAGTCGGTCAGGCGCTGGCGGGTGTAAACCCCGGTTGCGAGCGAGGGAAAATACGGATCGAATTCTGCGCGAGCGACATCAGACCGACATAGAGGAAGCCGATCTGAAAAATCACTAGGAACGGAAGCATCGTCCACTGACGGTTGTCAGCGGCCTGCAGCAAGAGAAAGCTGAAGTACACGCCGAAGGCCAATTCAATGCACGGCACCAAGCCGCGTAGCGCGTGGTATTTGCTGGCGCTCCGCAAATCCTTTCGGCTCCGCACACCGAGCTTCGGCGTGCGCACAAACTCACTTTGATGATTGAAGATCGCTTCGAGCACGCCGCGCGCGTTGTTGACAGACAAACCGATGCCCACAGCCATGATCAACGGGATGTACAACAGGCGTTTCCACCATTGCGCGTGGAGTTCTTTCTGGGCGCAGAAATAAAACGCCGAGATCGAAACGGACGCCGCAAGGAACAGAGGTAGGTCCACCAGCAGTAGTTTTGTCCACGGATTGCCGCCCGAGGCATGCGCCGTGCTCGCCGACGCGGAGGCATGGAAGAATAGACACAACATGAGCAGCATGAGATGTCCGAAGTTGCTCGTCAAATGCACCGTCCCTTCGATCTTGATTTTCAGCGGCAGCTTTGTGCGCCACAGCGACGGCAACAGTTTCTTGCACGCCTGCACGGAGCCTTTCACCCACCGATGCTGCTGCGATTTGAAGGCGTTCATTTCCACCGGCAGTTCCGCCGGCGTTACGACCTCGGGCAGAAACAGAAATCTCCATCCCTTGATCTGGGCTCGGTAACTCAAATCCAAATCTTCTGCCAACGTATCATGCTGCCAGCCACCCGAGTTTCCGATGCACGAGCGTCGCCAAAGGCCCGCCGTGCCGTTGAAGCTGAAGAATCGCCCCGAGCGGGATCGCGCAGTTTGCTCAATGAGAAAATGGCCATCCAGAATCACCGATTGCAGCCGCGTGAGGAGCGAATACCGCTCGTTGATGTGGCCCCAGCGCGTCTGAATCATCCCGACACTTGGATCGGTGAAGAAATGGACCGTTTTCTGAAACAAGTCGGATTGCGGCACAAAGTCCGCATCGAAGATGCCGATGAACTCACCCGTGGCCCTGTGCAACCCGTTTTCAAGCGCGCCCGCCTTAAAACCGTGACGGTTGGCTCGATGAATGTGGGTAACATCAAAGCCCCACTGTCGCAATTGCGTCACTTTGCGGGCGACGATCTCGGTCGTCTCGTCCGTGGAATCGTCCAACACCTGTATTTCCAATTTGTCTCGCGGATAGTCCAATGCGACGACGGCGTCCAGAAGGCGTTCCGCCACGTACATTTCGTTATACAAAGGCAACTGAACCGTCACTTTTGGGAGGGTCGCAAAACGTCTGGCGGGTTTAGGCGTTTGTTTGCGGTACTTGTAATACAGAAAGATCATCACGTACCGATGCACCCCATAGCAGGAAAGTGTGGTCAGCATCGTGAAGTAAATGATCGTCCCCACCAGATGAATTGTTTCCATGACCTCCTGCTTGTTACTCGCTTTCAGCCAAAAAACCGCCGTGCCTCAACAGGCGGCGGCCGCTGTGTTCCCAAAACCCCCTTGACCCCAACAATGACATGGGTCATTCTCAACCACGACATCATCTCAAAGAGCCATAGGGAATCAAGAGAAAAACCAAATGTCTTATTCCCCCTCGACCAAGCTGTTAAACTTGGCTGCCGCCTCTCGCTGGGCGAACGCCACACACCGACGCGGGTTGCGTATCGTTGCGACGAACGGCTGTTTCGATCTGCTTCACTACGGTCACGTCAACTACCTCCAACGCGCCAGAAAGTTGGGCGACCTCCTCGTCGTCGGGCTTAATTCCGACCGTTCCGTCCGCCAACTGAAGGGAGCGCCACGCCCGTTGGTTCATGCGAAACACCGCGCCGGCGTCCTCGCTGCCCTGGCGTGCGTCGATGCCATCGTCATCTTCCCCCAAAAACGCGCCCACCGCTTCCTCGCCACCGTCCGCCCCAACATCTACGTGAAAGGCGGCGACTATCGCCCGGAGTTCCTCGACGCCGAAGAACGCGCCGTGCTGACAGCAGTCGGCGCCAAGGTGCGGATTCTCCCCTTCGTGCGCGGCTTTTCGACCACGAGCTTGATCAACAAGATCCGCAGGTGCAGCCTGTGATCGCGACGCCAGCGGCTCACTTGCCACTCTGCCTGAAAGTTGCATAGGTTATCGCGATATGAAAACGGTCTTGCTTCTCTGTGTCGTGATAGTTCTGACAATCGGTTGCGCCACCACTAGGCCGCGACCAACCCCCTTGACCCAGACCGACATTATCTCCATGACCAAGGCGGGACTGACCGACGAAGAGATCATGCGTCGTATCGACGATACCCGCACAGTTTTTCGGCTGAGTTCCAACGATGTCATCCTGCTGCGTCAGGAAGGCGTCAGCGACCGAGTCGTCACCTACATGCTCGGGCTACCTACACCCGCTACGCCATGGCCGAGCAGCAACGGCGTGACGCCGCCTACTACGACGACTATTATTTCCATTACGGATTCTACTACGGCCATCCACTCTATCGCTGGTGGTGGTGACAAAGAAGAAGCGCGAAGTTCTATCGCGTCAATCTGCAATGTGCAGAATCGATTTGCCCTTCGTTCACGCATGGCAGCCAATCTGACACGGCACAGGCATCATACGCAGGCAAGATTTGAAGTGGTTCTGGACTGAGCAAACAACACTGCTGTCCAAGATAACTGACGTTTGCTTGTGAGGCATTCGGTTTCTGGCCAGAAAGCGCTGATTTCATGATGAAAACTGCGGGCGTGAAGTTCTGG
>Ga0326728_10006273_pt1 | contig 32193 bp, 30 predicted proteins | sample MB3enrmetagenome_FD_207602 | JGI IMG/M metagenome (GOLD analysis project Ga0326728, IMG submission 207602) | Lab enriched peat soil microbial communities from McLean, Ithaca, NY, United States - MB31MN | ecosystem: Environmental > Terrestrial > Soil > Wetlands > Peat | place: USA: New York... | reverse complement strand
CAGTGACCGCAACATCCTCCGGCGTCAATGAAGCGATGATGTGGAGACCCAGTTGAGGCATCCTGATGGCTTTCAGTACCTTTCTCCCCGGCTTGTTGGAAGGCGAGATCAATAGGAGTCGCATTACCGGTTCCGCCTTAAAACCTTCTCTTGCATATTGCTTAGGTTACAAGAAATAGATTGTCCGGTCTGTCGCAGAAGCAAGAAATCTTTTGTAGTACTTCCATGGACGGGCGTGTCATCATTGTTGCTACAGGCGTTGCGATCGGAAATTATATGTTTCTCTTTTCATAGAACTCATGCGGTACGGCATTGCGGCACGCATGGCGCGGTCAGTCCTCATCCTTCTTTGGTGGCGTCGTTTCGCTCACTGTATGCTCCATCGACCGGATACGCACGTCCCGTTGCGGGAAGGGTATGCTGATCCCCGCCTCTTTCAAGGCATCGTGTAGATTCAGCACGATGCCACTCCGTATGGAGAGCCAGTTACTGAAGTCGCGGGTCCAGCAGTGAAGTGTGAAGTTGAGCGCCGACTCGCCAAAGCCGTCAAAATAGGCGATGGGAGCCGGATCGCCAACGATACCCTGGTGCCCTTTCGCAACCAGGGTCATCAGTCCTATGACACTGAGGGGGTCGGTGCCGTAGGCCACTCCAAGGCACACCTCGATCCTCCGGTCCTGGTCGGACAAGGTCCAGTTCGTCACCTCTTTGGAGATGAGATCTCCGTTCGGGATGATTACCTCAGCCCCGTCGAAGGTCCGTACCACAGATGCCCGTACGCCAATCCGGGCCACAGTGCCCGCCAGCGTACCCGTCTGGATAACGTCACCGACGTTCACCGGGCGCTCGAAGGCAAGGATGAGGCCCGACACGAAATTGTTGACGATGTTCTGCAGGCCGAAGCCGATGCCGACGCCCAGGGCTCCCGCGAGCAGCGTAAACCTGTTCAGGCCGATGCCGACGGCCGAGAGTGCGAGGTACATACCGAAGCCGTAGATCACGTAATTCGTTAACATCAAGACCGCGTCGGCGAGACCGCGCCGCACGCTCAGTCGCGGGAAAACCTCTTCCTGGAGCAAGAACCGGATGAGTCGGGACAGGTCGAACCGTATGTTATTCTCCGCGGCATCAGCTCCCCCTTCATTCTTCTTGAGAACCTAATCCCCCTACGTTCAGTTTTCTCGCCAACCCGCAGGTGGATGCTTCCAAATTCTTTCGCTGTGCTCGCGCACCAGACGGCTGCCATTTCCTCGATCAATCAGTTGACGAGGGCCTTCGATGTGGCGCTTAGACCTTCCGTTGCGGAAAGGTACCAGGAAACAAAACTCAGGAATTCCAAAAAAAATAGTTGACAGAAAGATAGTAATATAGTTACCTAGCTTACTATGAAACAACGATTTATGTTTTTATCAAAGCAAGGAGATATCATTAGAACGATTCAGATATCGGATGAGAATAAGATACCCATCTACTTACAGATTGCCGAGCAGATCAAGGCGATGATAGGGGCTGGTGAGCTGAACGAGGGTGATCCTCTGCCCGGAAGACAGGCCCTGGCGCGGCAATTGGGGGTCAATGTCAACACGATCGGCTATGCCTTCCGTGTTCTGGAGAATGAAGGGTTCATTCACAGCAAGCGAGGTGTCGGAAGCTTCGCATTGAAAAGAAGCGAGCATGAAAACAAAACCGGATTTCTGAATGAACTACGAAATCAACTGACCGACGTGAAACGGAAGGCAATAAATCACGGGCTTTCTCGGGATGAATTCCTCCGCCTCGTCGAGGAGTGTTTCCACTCAGAGACGGGAAGTTCCGAACCAACGGCAGTCTTCGTCGAGTGTCACTGGGCATGGACGGACGCCGGGGCCGCAGAGCTCGAACGGGCGTTAGGGATCGCAGTCGAGCGTGTTGTTATTCCTGACGGAAAGAAGCTCATGCAGGAGGTGATAGAGAAGATAAGGGCTGCGGACATCGTCATCACAACCCACGCGCATTTCAACGAGATCAGGGACATGATGAGTCCGAACAAACTCATCTTCCCGCTGGATCAACATTCATCTTATGAAATGATCAGAAAATTGGCGAGTATGAAAGATACCCTGATCGCCGTCCCGTTCCTCAAATCTTCTACCGTGAAGAGGCTTGGCCTTTCCATAAAAGCTGCGGGGTGCCAGGTCAACCTGGTTCCTGTCCATCATAAGAGTATGGACGATCTGGCGAAGAAGATTAAGGGGTATTCCACGCTGCTCCTCCCACCGAATCACGTGGAAGAAGTCAGGGGGCTCGTTGCCGGCGATGTGACGATCGTCCCGATAGAAGCGGTTCTCGGTGAAAGATCCGTGCAATATTTGAAAGAAAAGCTTTCGAAGATATATGGCAGGTTCGGAGCAGCCTGATGTTGTCACTGAAGGGGATAACCAGTGCAGACTGAGGAGGACGGTTATGAAGGTAAAAACGCTTGAAGATATTCAGCCAGAACAACTGGGGCAGGGTGTGCGACTGCGGCAGGTCATCTCAGGACAGGATGGTGCCGACAACTTCTATATGAGGGTGTTCGATGTGGATGCGGATGCCAAAGGGCCACCCCTTCATAAACATCCTTACGAACACGAGATGTACATCATTTCCGGCCGCGGGGTGCTGGTGGGCGAGAATGGCGCTATTCCCTTCAAGGCCGGCGATGTCATATTCATCCGTCCTAACGAAGAACATCAGTTGATACAGGAAGGAAGTCTACGCTTCATCTGTCTTATACCTGCCGATAAATCCGGCGATCCGGCAAAACCGGTCTGTTGCGCGATGTGAGGCGGTGCGGAAGATTGTGAAGGAGGCGACCCTTTTATGATCGAGATCATTTTCAGCGGCAGGGGAGGCCAGGGCGCAGTGACGGCTTGCCAGATCCTTGCTACCGCAGCCTTTGCGGAAGGCATGTATGCACAGGCTTTCCCCAGTTTTGGACCCGACAGACGAGGGGCGCCCGTCACGGCCTTTGCGAGGGCTGACAGCCATCCCATCGTTGATCGGTCTGTGATTACACAGGCGGACTATGTGATAGTCCTGGACCCGAACCTTTTTAAGATGTCAAATCCCTTGACCCAACTGAAGGAGACCGGGCTTGCGGTTCTCAACGTCGACACACAGCAGTACAACCGGTTCTATGCGCAACTGGCGAAAGCTGCCAAGCGCTTTTGCGTCGACGCCTCCGCCATTTCCGAACAGGTATACGGTAAAACATCCATCCCCATTACCAATGTTGCGATGCTCGGAGCCTTCGTTAAGGTCTCGGGGATGATAAGCCTCGACTCCGTTCTCGCAACCTTAAACCAGTTCTTCTCCGGAGAAGGAGCCGAACGGGCCAGGACAACTGCCAAAGCCGCATTTGAGAACGTCGAGGAGGTATAGGATTGTGATGGATACCACACGCGCATGCGGACCTCTTCCCGGCGCATTCTGTACATATAAGGAATTGCCGATCGGTTCCACTTCTATCGGCGTTCATGCCGATGTAATCAGGACAGGTTTATGGAGGCTCCTTCGCCCGGTGATCAAGCTCAAAAAGTCTCCTTGCAGTGAAGGGTGTCCGGCAGGGGTGGACATAAGAGGCGTTCTTGCCTTGATGCGAAAAGGCCTTTTTGAGGAGGCATGCTCCCTTTACCTTAAAGAAAATCCCTTCCCTGCTTTATGCGGGCGCGTCTGTTTTCATCCCTGCGAGGGCACCTGCAACCTCAAAGAGTGGGACGGGGCGGTGGCAATCAATGCCCTTGAACGTTTCTTGGCCGATTTCGCACCACTTCAGCAACCTCATTATCCTCCTCACGGCGGACGCGCAGCGGTGGTGGGATCGGGACCGGCGGGTCTCTCCTGCGCCTATTTCCTCAGGCTCCTGGGTCACTCGGTAACTGTATTCGAGTCCCGTCAGGTTGTCGGAGGGCTTCTCCGGACGGGCATTCCCTCCTACCGTCTGCCTAAAGAGATAGTTGATCAGGAAGTGACAAAACTACAGGGTCTTGGCGTAGAGTTCCGGCCGGGCCACACAGTGACTGTAGATACCTGGAGCGAACTTGAACCGTTCGATGCCGTTTTCCTTGCCCTCGGGTCAGGCAAGAATCGTGACCTCCCTCTCGCTGGCTTAGAGTCGTCAGAGATTGTACCTGCTCTTGAATTCCTTGAAGCGGTAAACCTGGGCAGGAGGGTTAACCTGGGCAGAAGCGTTGCCGTAATAGGGGGTGGAAACGCTGCAATAGATGCGGCGAGGACAGCGCTCCGTCTGGGATCGCGGGCCACCGTCATCTACCGGAGGAGCAGGGAGGAGATGCCCGCCTTCAGCAGTGAAGTAACGGACGCGCTTGAAGAGGGCGTGGAAATCCTCTACCTGGCGTCGCCTGTACGGATCACAAAAGGAGGGCCCGGCCAACGGATTGAATGCATCAAAAACAGGCTGGGGGAGCCCGACAAAGACGGAAGACGCCTCCCGAGCCCGATCGAGGGAACCGACTTCGCTATCGAGGCAGACTCAGTCATCGTCGCTGTCGGTGAGTTGCCGGACCTGACCGCGCTCCCTCAAGTCCTCCGGACGAACGGTCCTTACCTGCCGGTTGACGAATTTGGCAGCACTCACCATCCGGGGGTATTTGCGGGCGGAGATATCACCGATCAACCACACACCGTCGCGCATGCGATCGGATCGGGCAAGAAGGCAGCCCTGGCAATCGACTACTTTCTGAGAGGCCGGCAATCAGGAGGTCGCGAGGCCGCGCCCGGCATGCGCAACAGACCCGGTGTCTCATTCAGAGGGTACACAGAAGGCAAGCTGGCCGAAGAGGGCGAATCAGTAGTTACTTTCAGCGGTCTCAACCCTGCTTATTTCACGCACACCGAACCATCGATGAGGCCGAAGCTCCCTGTAGAGGCCCGTTCCGGCTTCGCGGAGGTTTACGGAAACCTCTCGCCTGAAGGGGCCCTCGAACAGGCCTCCCGGTGCGTCAGTTGCGGGCAGTGTTGCCAGTGCAACAACTGCGCGGTTTTCTGTCCCGATGCATCGGTGCACAGCGAGAAGGCAAGTCCCTTCGAACGGATCGACTATCAATACTGTAAGGGTTGCGGCATTTGCGAGAATGAATGTCCTGTTGGGGCTATCGATATGGAACGGGAAGAGTGAGGCGAGTATGAAACAGAAAGAACCCTTACGGATGATGCTGACCGGCAACTACGCGGCGGCATATGGTGCGAAACTGGCCCGTGTGGAGGCAATTCCTGTCTATCCCATTACTCCCCAGACCACCGTCATGGAGAAACTGATCGAGCTGATCAGCAAAGGGGAACTGGATGCCGAATACCTGCCCATGGAGTCGGAGCACAGCGTTATGGCAGCGGCTATTGCAGCAGAAGCGACCGGGGCGAGGGTATTCACGGCTTCGTCCTCTCAGGGCATCGCCTACATGCACGAGAACCTCTTCGGCGCATCGGGTTTGCGGCTGCCTATAGTGATGGCTATGGCCAACCGCAGCCTCAGTCCTCCTATCAGCATCTATCCCGACCACAGCGACTCACTGGCCCAGAGGGACACGGGATGGATACAATATTATGTCGAGAACGCCCAGGAGATCATCGATACGGTGATTCAGGCGTACCGGGTTGCCGAGCACGAGAACGTCCTGCTCCCCGTCGCCGTGTGCTATGAAGGGTTGATCATCTCCCATTTCCTCGAACCTGTAGAGCTTCCTCCTCAATCAGCGGTCGATGCGTTTCTCCCTCGTTACCAGCCGAAGCACGTCGTGCTCGATCCCGAAAATGTGATGCATGTCAACGTGACGGTAAATGACGAATACCTCATGGAATACAGATACCAGCAGCAGGAGGCCATGGAAAATGCCAGGGTGGTGATTCGAGATGTGGACGAGGAATATGCCGCCACATTCGGCAGGAGTTACGGCGGTCTTCTCGATCCGTACCGGATAGACGATGCAGAGGTTGCCATCCTGTCCATGGGCAGCAATGCCGGGCTTGCCCGGAGAGCTGTGGATGAGTTGAGGGAGCAGGGGCTCCTTTTAGGAAGTATCAAGCTGCGGGTTTTCAGGCCGTTTCCGGGTGAAGAGCTGAGACAGGCGACGAGGAACCTGAAACTTCTCATTATCCTTGAAAGGGCTGTGTCCCTGGGGTCGGGAGGCATTCTCCATGCTGAAGTCGCGGGGAGGTTTTATTCACACAGCACACGACCGGTGCTTGCAAATTACGTTGTAGGTCTCGGGGGTCGCACTTTCAGCCTTTCGGATTTGAAGGCCTTGACGCTTAAAACTGTAGCGGAGATGAAATCGGGCACTGTCGATGGGGCGACACGCTGGATAGGCGTAAGGGGACTGGCATGATAGAGGAACGGAGATGGCGGCAATTGCCCGGTGAAGAATTCTTTAAAGGCGGCCACACGCTCTGCCCCGGATGCCCGGGGGGAATACTCTGGCGTCTCATCACAAAGGTTATGGGTCCAAATTCCATCACCACCATGGGGTCGACGTGCATCAGTCTGCCCCCCGCCGTTTTCCCCAGCGTTCTCGACTTGCCGTCCATTTCTCTTTCCATGGCAAGCCCCGCGGCCCTTATTTCCGGCGTGAGCGCGGCCCTCAAGGTCCTCAGGCGGAAAGGCAGGCGTCCCGGGAACGAGAGGACCAACGTATTCTGTGTCGCCGGGGACGGCGGCACTGCGGACATCGGTTTTGCCGGGCTCTCCGGGGCGGCCGAGCGGAACGATGACGGAGTTTATTTCTGTTTCGATAACGAAGCGTACATGAATACGGGGATACAGAGGAGCAGCCTCACCCCTGAAGGGACGTGGACGACATCAACGCTACAGGGAAAGCTTCAGCCAAAAAAAGATGTGCCGATGATCATGGCCGCTCACGGCATCCCTTATGTGGCGACCGCCTCAATCGGATTCCCGGATGACTTCATCCGCAAGGCAGAGAAGGCGCGGGACATGGCGGGCGGTTTTCGGTATATCCACGTGCATAGCCCCTGCCCTACGGGATGGCGTTTTCCTGAAAACCAGATGGTGGAAATCGCGCGCCTTGCTGTAGAATGTGGTATGTGGCGCCTCTATGAAGTGGAGAACGGCGTGTGGCGGATCACCCATGACCCTGAGCCGAGAAGGCCCGTTGCGGAGTATCTCTCGCGCCAGGGACGGTTTCACCATCTGTCCCCGGAGGAGCGTTTGCACATCCAGGCTGTGGTCGATAGGGCATGCGGCATAAGGGACGGCAAAGGGGAGGAGCACTATACGAAGATAAAGAAATGAAGGAAGCGGGGACGTTTTCCGGCCGGGGAAATGGAAGAGGCCGACGAAGGTGGTCCCTGTCACGCGGTGATGAAGGAAAAAAACCGAGGAGGTACTATGACGGGTCAGAAGATCCCCAAAAAATTCGAGAAATACGTGGTGACCGATCTTCCAAGACTGGTGCCGATTGCAGGCCACAAACACCCAGCCCCTTTCTGGGTTACGCCTGACATGTTTCCCGCCGTCAACATAGGCGTCGCGGGCCACGAAGTAAGTAGAACGGTGGGGGCACCCCATGCAGGTCCTCACGTCCATGAAAAGGAGGGCGAGATCTGGGTAGCACCTTCGGAGAATAGGGGTGACGTCGTTATCGAAGCCCATTTGGAAGATGAAACGTTCCTTGTCGAAGCACCTTTTGCGATTTTTATCCCTGCAGGGACATTGCATTACTTCAAAGTCGTGAAGTGTGAGTCACCCCGTTACGTGCTGGGGATAAAAGTCCCTGCTTGAGGCATCTTGCGGTCTGTACGCTGCAGGGGGTCCCGTGTGGAGCGTGTCGGGATCGTGGTCACGACATGGGCAGGTTGACAGGGATGGTGAGAGGCTGTACGGATGCATCAGGACCGGGACGGCGCGAGGGTAAGCTGTTGTGGCGGAGACTTACGCGTCTCTGCAAGGAGGTAGTCTGTGAAAGATTATTTTTTGACCGGCCATGGCGGAGGTAAGGTATTCTTTCAGCTCCCGGAGGCTTGGCAGGTTGCCAATAATGCGGTGCTGACGCTTGAAAAAACGGAAAAGTCCATCTACGAGCTGATCAGTGAGTCGATAGCCAACCCTGTCGGCACGTTACCCTTGGCCGATCTTGTCAAAGGAAAAGACAGGATTGTGGTGATCGTGGATGACCTTACGCGGCCTACACCGAAAAAGGCAATTTTGACATGCCTTGTGGATCACCTTCATGAGTACGGCGTGCGAAACGCCCAAATCGATGTGTTGATCGGGCTTGGAACCCACAGGCCCCTCACTCAATCTGAGATCGAAGATACCTTCGGCCGGCAGTTGTCCGAGGAAATTCGTTTTATCAACCATGACTGTCATTCCCGTGATCTGGTTTCCATAGGGACGCTGAGATTCGGCGGAAACTTAAGGGTTCACCCCCTGGCGGCCAAGGCAGACCTGCGAATTGCTGTCGGCTCCATTCTCCCACACCCCTTCGCCGGTTTCGGGGGTGGTGCAAAGCTTGTGCTCCCGGGGATAGCCGACTATGAGTTCATCAGGGAGCACCACATGGCTCTGATGACCGCACAAGGAGTTGAACTGGGGAATACCATAGAGAACCCGTTTTATCACGAGATCCTTGAGGCTGCAAGATTGGCAAAGCTCGAATTCATCATCAACGCAGTCTACGATGCGCGTGAAGAGGTAAAAGCCATTGTTGCCGGCCATTTTGAGACCGCCCACGAAATGGGATCCCGTATGTGCGCGAAAGAATTGGGGGTGCATTTTGACCGGGCCGCCGACGTGACGATCTGTTCCGCCTTTCCGTATACGGAGGGTCCCCAGATACTGAAGCCCGTGGGCATTGCAACCAGGGTCACGAAAAAGGGCGGGACCGTGATAATCTATGCCCCCGAGATCAAGGGCGGGAGATTTCCAGCTCCGCTCCTCGAGGCATTTGACAGGGCATTCTCAATTTCTCGGGGTGATACGAGACAACTGGTTTTCGATCATGTGCGTGACGGTATACCTATTGTCCCGGATGCACCCATGGACTTCAATGCCGCGCTGAACACGGCCCTGCTTTTTTTGAGTCGTGTGAGGATTCTCCTGGTTTCAAAAGACGCTGATGAAAAGCAAGCTACCCGGTTAGGGTTCGGTTATGCGGGCTCCCTGGAGGAGGCCATAGCACAGGTTTCAAAGGACATCCCGAGAGCCGCGGTGAATATCCTGCCTTCAGGAGGACTGACCCTGCCTCTGGTGGCGGAGGAGATGAGGTTCACATGGTGAGGTGCAGTTGCTGCGCCGGCAAGGAACAGGGCATACGACGTCATTCCAGGCCCGACCCGGTACCGGCGAAGCGTGTGGTAATCCCGCAGAGGTGTGATGAATTGCCGGAGTTTTAGGGACAGACGGGAACGGGAGAGGTTTCGGGGATGCCCGGAAAGTGCATCACTTTTTTGGGCTCGTGGAGTAAACGCTGGACTTTAAAAAGGGAGGGAACGTGAAGAGACTTGTATGTATCAGTGTTATCGGCCTTTTTATCCTGTGTTCTTTTTTGGCGGCATCAATGCCTGCTCATGCACAAGGGAAGGTCATCAAACTCAAGTTTGCGAATTTTTTCCCGCCGGTTCACAAAAACAGCATCGTTGCCGAGCAGTGGTGCAAAGAAGTGGAAAAAAGAACCAATGGCAGGGTTAAGGTCTCGTATTTTCCGGGGGCTACTCTCGTATCGGTCGACCAGGCTTACGAGGCCGCTGTGGCGGGCATCGTGGATATCGCCTTGTTTGTTCCGCAGTACACGGCCGGAAGGTTTCCCTTAACGGAAGTCATCCAACTTCCCATGGGGGTTAAGAATGCCCTTCAGGGCACAAAGATGATCAATGCATGGTACCAGAAATTTAAGCCCAAGGAATACGATGACGTGAAAATCATATGGCTGGTCACTGCCCCTCCGGGGCTTTTCCTGACGAAGAAACCGCTTGGCTCGATAAACGATCTGAGGGGCTTAAAGATAAGGGCGCCAGGCGATACGGGCAAGATTGTCAGCGCCATGGGAGCCGTACCCGTTTCAGTGCCGCCGACAGATCTTTACGATGGGCTGCAGAGAGGCGTCATCGATGGCGTCAATATGACCCCTGAATGCCTGAAGGGTTGGAAGCTCGCAGACCTGATCAGGGGAATGCAGGAAAATCCGGGGATAGGTCACGTGGACGCGAATGGTGTAGTGATGAACAAACAAAAATGGAATTCTTTGCCCCCCGACATTCAACAGATTATTGACCGGATTAACGAAGAATGGATAGAGAAAGCGGGCAGGACGTGGGACGACATCGATAAAGAAGGAAGGGAATATGGTATTTCAAAGGGTTTGAAAGTGTTTAAAATCCCACCGGAAGAGGCAAGAATATCCGTTGAAAAGATGAAGCCCCTTCTTGACGCCTACGTGAAAAGAATGAAGGAAAAAGGGCTGCCGGGAGAAGAATCCTTGAAATTCTGCCAGGACTACCTGAAAAGCCATCCATGATCAAGGGCGGAGCAGTCGAACGGTCATGTCTATACCTTAAATAGAGGAGAACTGTGATGGGTATATTTTCGCTGATAGTCACGCGCTTATGCACCTGCATGTCCGTCATCGCGGGGGTCCTCCTCGTCGCGATGATGGGGGTTACCTTTGCGGACGTGGTGATGCGCACCTTCGGGAGACCCGTTCTAGGCACCTACGAACTGGTCTCTCTTCTGGGGGCCGCCGTAGCCGGTTTAGCCCTTCCTCGTGCATCTTTGCTCAAAGCCCATGTTTACGTGGACCTTATTATTGACAAACTCCCGGGGGCAGGTCAGAAAACCTTAAGAATTATTACGAGAATTCTGGTATTTTTCATGTTTTTCTTTGCCGCGTGGTACTTTGTCATCATGGCCGGGAGGTTCATCATCACGGAGACCGTCACTATGACCCTCAAAGTCCCCATTTATCCGGTTGTCTATTGTCTCGCGGCAAGTTGCATTGCCCAATGCCTCGTATCGCTCCACGAGATGTTTGACGATAAAGGAGGCAAGCAATGAGCGAATTTGCGATAGGCATTTTCGGGTGTGTCCTCCTTCTGCTTTTCTTTCTTACAGGTGTGGAGATAGCATTCGGAATAGGAATAATAGGCATTCTGGGGTATGGCCTTCTCTCAGGGTTTAATGCCGCTTATAATCTCGTTGCCCACGATCTGTTCGACACCCTGTCTTCGTATGGCCTCACCGTCATTCCTCTTTTTATGCTGATGGGCCAGATTGCCTTCAATGCGGGCATTGCCCAGAGACTGTACGACGCCGCATACAAGTTTGTTGGTCGCATACCCGGTGGTCTGGCCATGGCCACCGTCGTCGCAGCCACCATGTTCAAAGCAATGTGCGGCTCTTCAATTGCCACGACTGCAACCTTTTCGAGTGTCGCGGTGCCGCAAATGACCAGGTACAACTACAGCAAAAAGTTGTCTACGGGGATCGTGGCGAGCGTCGGTACCATCGGCATTCTCATACCTCCGAGTATTACCATGATCATATTCGGAATCATGACCGAACAGTCCATCGGGCAGCTCTTCCTGGCGGGACTGATCCCGGGCTTGCTCATCTCCTTCTTCTTCCTTGGCATAATCTATGTATGGTGTAAGATAGATCCGAAGCTCGGTCCAAAGAGTACGATGAGTTTTACTGCCAGGGAAAAACTGCGCTCCCTTCCGGAGTTTCTCACAGTGGTCGCTATGTTCATCCTCGTGATAGGCGGACTCATGGCGGGATTTTTCACCCCCACGGAGGCCGGGACCATAGGGACGATTGCCGTGCTGGTCCTGGCTCTGTCAAGAAAAAGCCTCACGTTGAGGGGCTTCATCAAGTCAGTCGATGAATCCTTGAGGGGGGGCATCATGGTTCTCATCCTTATTGCGTGCTCGGCGATCCTGGGGCATTTCCTTGCCATAACGGAAATTCCACAGTACATGGGAGATTGGTTGGTCTCGCTTCCTCTTCACAGGGTACTGGTGATGGTAATCGTTTGCCTTTTTTATTTGTTGGGAGGTTCGTTTATTGATGATTTAGCCTTTATGATCCTTGCCACGCCGATCCTGTTCCCTGCGATTCCAAAGCTGGGGTATGATCCTTTATGGTTCGGCGTCATGGTCGGGATTACCATAATGATCGGCACCATCATCCCTCCTGTGGCCATCGGTGTCTTCGTGGTCAAGAATATTACAGGCGAGCCCTTTAATGTGATCTATGGCGGTGTCTACCCGTTTCTCTTGAGCTTTGTTGCCGTTGCCGCGCTTCTCTTTGTTTTTCCCGGAATCGCGACATGGCTCCCCATGGTATTGATGGGCAAATAACAAAAGACCGGTGTGGTGGTAAAATTCGTAGAGCGCTCTTTTTGGCTTGACATGAAAGGGCTATACTAATACAATTAATCTAACCGGTCGGGTTAATCCAGCCGGTCGGTATACATGGCAAATGCGTAAAAAACAACCTTCTCACGAATTGTCAAAATCAGATAAGAAGGTCCTGACGATAGCCACGACTGCGGCCAAGCTCTTTAGTGCGAAAGGCTATATCGAAACGAGCATGGAGGATGTTGCGGCGGCGGCAAAGATAAGCAAAGGCGGAATGTACCACTACTTTGGCAGCAAGTGTGACATTCTGAACTACATCCTGTCCACCTTTATGGACTTCGTGCTGGAGAACGTGGAGCAGGACGTGCAGCAGATAGCCGACCCCGCCGAGAAGATCAGGCTCCTCATCCTTCGCCACGTGAGAACCTACAGTGAGCACATGTATCTGGCGAAAGCACTGCTCCACGAGGCCCATAACCTCCCTTCGGCGAAATTGAAGAAGATCAAGTCCAAGGAAAAGAACTACTTTGCCGCCCTGGCCGATGTTGTTTCCTCCTACCTGGGCTACGGGGTGGACAAGGACAGGCTGACGGTCCTTACGTTCAACCTGCTGGGCATGTGCAACTGGATATACTCCTGGTACAACCCGCAGGGTTCCATCGGTCCCGAAGAGCTATCGCAGATGATCTTCGATACGTTCACGAGGGATTTGTCAACGTTTCGGAGGGAGCTACAGGAGCAATAAAGGATAACAATAGTCTTGTTGCGGAGATTTGTGCCGAGAGAGGAATAGGTGAAAATACTTAAGCAGGTAAGTCGGATGGAGAACAAAGAAGAGACGGTGTACACGTATCCGGAAGGGGAGAAGCTGCCGAATTTCACGTCGCTCTCCGGAATCGAGCACAAAGAGTTCTACGACAAGTCCGACTGGAACGACACCCTGCCGGAACCCGGCAAATACCCTTATACAGGGGGAATCCATCGCGAGTTCAACTGATTCAGGAGTTTTATTAGATAACGGAGGCAAAACATGAAAAGAGAGACAGATTACGGGTATGAAATTAAACCTGTATATACCCCCAAAGATATTGAGAACCTGGATTATGCAAAGGATGTAGGAGATCCGGGTTCATATCCCTTCGTTCGTGGGTATCATCTAAACGGGTATCGCAACCGAGTATGGACAAGGCGAATGACCGCAGGGCTTGGGTCTTCCAGGAGAACTAACGAACTGCTCAAGCAGTACAGGGAAATGGGTCAAACGCAGGGGATATTAGTTATCTGCGATAGGCCTTCTGCGATGCCCATAGATTCCGATCATCCCGTGGGCAGAAGAGAGGCCGGTGTTTTGGGATGGCCAGCGTCTTCACTGCTTGAATTTGAGGAGCTAATGGACGGCATACCTTTGACCGGACAATCTATTACCTTGCTGGGCTCCAGCGCGATGTCCTCGATAAGATTGGCCTATATTGTCGCTCTTGCCGAAAAGCGGGGGATTGATTTAAAGGAAGTGCACGGCAGTGTCACGGAATATCCCTTCTGTCACACATTTGGACAGACCGATAATCTGCCTTTGGATCTAAATATCAAGCTTTGGCTGGATTCTTCGGAATATATTGTAAGAAATAAAATGCATATGCGCTCCGGTATTCTCAGCCAACATCTTCAGGAGTCCGGCGGCAACAACGCGCAGGCTCTTGCCATAGAAATGGCAATGCTCAAAGAGCTTCTCGGGCTGCTGGTCAATGAGCGGGGCCTTGATTTCGATGATCTTGCTCTCCTTCCGTATGAACTTGTAAGCATCGGCTCCCGGTTTTTCGAGGAAATAGCCAAAGTCAGAGCTCTTCGAAGGATGTATGCGAAAATGGCCAAAGAAACATTTAAGGCTAAAAGCGATAAGGCCTGCCAATTGCTGATAGCGGTTCATACATCAGGCCGCACAATGACTTATCAGCAGCCTCTCAACAATATCGCACGATGCGCCATACAAACCCTTGCCGGGGCTATTGCAGGGTGCACTGCAATAGACAATGCATGCCTGGACAATGCCCACGCAGAGCCATCCGTCTTTGCAGCGAGAATGTCTTTGAACACTCAACACATCGTCTCCGACGAAACAGGGGTAACGGATGTGACGGATCCTCTCGCGGGTTCCTATTTTGTCGAGTATCTCACTAACAATGTCGAAGCAGAAGCATATAAGATCTTGCAACAGATAGAAGATCAGGGAGGAATGATCGCGGCCGTGAAGAAAGGCTACGTCCAGAATATGGTAAAAGAGTCTGCCCGACAAAAACAAAAAGAAATAGAATCGGGAGAGCGTTTAATCGTAGGTGTAAACGAGCTGACAATTCCTCCGGAAGAAGATGACGACATTCCCATACAGGCGGTAGAAGCATCCGATTCTGAAGAAATAGCGAAGCGGATGGAGACGTGGAAGAAGACAAGGAACTTACCTTTATTGAAAGAAAAAATGGCACAGCTTTATGCCGATGCAAAAAAGGATGATACACATACTCTGATGCCGTCTATTATTGAAGCGGTTAAAGCGTATGGCACCGGCGGAGAAATAATGGGAGTTATTCGGAAGGCCAGCGGGTTTCATTATGACCCATTGGAAATCATCGATTGTCCTTTTGATCTGTAATGACAGAATTTTAACGGGGAGTATATGGAGTATTTGTTGAAGCAGGAGGTATAGTTATATGAGTAATAGGCGGCGAATTAAAGTTCTCATCTCCGTTATCGGACTTGACGGACACAGCACAGGTGCGGAAATCGTATCGAGGTTTCTGATGGATGCCGGAATGGAAGTGGTATATCTCGGAATTTATCAAACGCCGGAAATGATAGTCAGTGCGGCTATTCAAGAGACTGTGGATGTGATTGGTATAAGCAGCCACGCTTCCAACTACGAACAGATAGGTCTCTTGATAGACTTGATGAAGAAAGATAATTTGAATGATATTCCCGTAATTTGCGGGGGGACTATTCCGAAACAATATGCTGAGGTACTGATAAAAAAAGGTGTGTCGAAAATATTTCCGCCTCAAAGTACTTCGGAGTCAATCATAAATTATATTGTTTCCAGCGTAAAGAGATAAAATAAATATGGTTAACAGCGTTGTCAAAAAGATTGTCAATGGCGATGTAAGAGTTGCTGCAAAGTTAATTCGTGATATTGATGACGGGACTCCAGGCACAAGAGAAATCCTCAAGGCTCTTTACGGGCATACCGGAAACGCCTATATAATTGGAATCACGGGCGCTCCTGGAGTCGGCAAAAGTACAGTAGCGGATCAAATGGTCCACGCGTTAAGAAAGAACGGGAAAACAGTAGGTGTGCTCGCCGTAGATCCGACCAGCCCATTGAGCGGAGGGGCGATATTGGGGGACCGTATTCGTATGCAACGGCATAGTCTGGATGAGGGCGTCTTTATCCGCTCCCTGGCGACCCGGGGTCAATTCGGGGGGCTTACTCAATCTACACGCTCGGCGATCGATGTAGTGGATGCTATGGGCAAAGATTACATCATCGTTGAGACAGTGGGGGTAGGTCAGGATGAAATCGATATTGCCAAAAGCGCGCATACAACGGTGATTGTGGTGGTGCCGGGAATGGGGGATAATATTCAGGCTATCAAGGCCGGGATTTTTGAGGTGGGGGATATCTTCGTTATCAACAAATCAGATCGGCCCGATGCCGAAAAAACCCTGAATGATTTAAAAGCAATGATTGATATTACAAGGAAGAAGTTCAAAAAAGAAGGTTGGGAGCCGCCCATCCTTATGGCCGAAGCCGTCAGTAACAAGGGGATCGTCGAACTGTTGAATGAAATTGAGAAACATAGAAAAAACAGGAAAGCGTTGTCCCGCGAGTCGATAATTCGTCATAAAAAAGCTATAGCCCGGTTCGAACTCATAGATATGATAAAAAGCAGACTCGTTGAAGAGGCATTGAACCACATAATCAACAGTCTTGAATTCAAAAAGTACCTGGATTGCATCATGGACGGCACCAAAGACCCGTATTCTGCATGTGATGAGCTGTTATCGGCAAAGCTGAACTTTCTTGAGGATGAGAATACTGAATAAGTTGGGCGTTTCCGCTGTCTCCACACCAGGCACGCGCCGCGACGTGCTGCTCGGGAGGACTGACAGCATTATATGAAACCAGGAAAGGGGCAGACTAATTATGGAAACAGAAGGTAGACTGGTCGAATACGTGTGCTGGGCGACTTACGCGGACCTGCCGCCGTCCGTCCTGGAAGTCGTGAAGAACCAGGTGCTGACGGTCCTCGGGACGACTATCGCGGGGGCCGAGGCCGAAGGGTGCGTGCCGCTCGTGAACCTCTACAAGGAATTGGGCGGGAAAGGGGAGGCGACCGTCCTCATCCACGGGGGGAAGGTCCCGGCTCAGGCCGCAGCCCTTCTGAACGGGGTGATGGCGAGAGCCCTCGATTTTTGTGATGCCCTTGCCCCCGGCGCCCACATAGGCTCGTCGGTAGTGCCCGCCGCCTTCGCCGCCATGGAGCTTGCGGGTGGCTGCAGCGGGAAAGAGTTCCTTGCCGCCGTCGCGGTGGGGACGGAGGTAGGCGTCCGGATGAACCTCACCGAGTCGACCTATGACGGGTTCGACCCGACGGGGGTGTGCGTCGTGTTTGCGGCGACGGCTGCTGCTGCGCGTATACTGCGTCTCGACCAGGGGCAGACGTGGAATGCCCTGGCCCTTGCGTTCAACAAATGCGGGGGCAGCTTCCAGAGCAACGTGGACGGGTCGCTCGCCGTGAGGGTCATCCAGGGCTGGGTCGCCGGGAGCGGGGTGGAGTGTGCGCGGTTCGCCGGTTCGGGCATCACGGGCCCGAAAAATTTCCTCGAAGGCGTCTACGGCTATTTCCATCTCTTCGGCAAGGACAGGCTTGACCCGCGGGCCGCGATGGCGGATTTGGGAACGAGGTACGAGCTCCAGAAGGTGCTCTTCAAGAAGTACCCGAGCTGTGGCCTCACGCAAGGGTGCACCGACGTCATCCTCGGCCTCATCGCGGAGCAGGAGATCGACGCGACTGCCATCGATCGCATCGAGGTGACGGTGCCTCCCTATACCTATAAGCTCGTAGGTCATCCTTTGACGCTTGGGGAGAACCCGAAGGTCAACGCGCAGTTCAGCATCGCTTACTGCGTTGCCAACGCTATGGTGAGAAAGAGCTCGAAGCTCCCACACTTCGAGGAGTCCTCCATACGCGATCCGGCGGTCCTGGGGCTCGCGGAAAAAGTACGCGTCATTCCGGACCCGGCCCTGGAGGCGCGTGGTCACACGCCCCTCGACATGCGGGTCTTCACCGTCGGTGGGAAAGAGTATGCGAGGGGGATCGATATAGCCCCCGGTTTTCCCGGCCGCCCCTTAAAGAAAGAGGAGCACGAGGAGCGGTTCAGGGATTGCGTGCGGTTTTCAGGGAAAGCCCCGGGAGTGGAGAAGATAGACGCCGTCGTCAGGGCAGTCCGCTCTCTCGAAGAAATGGAGGACGGACGCGCTTTGATCCCGTTGATGCTGGCTTGAGGCGCATTGTGCGACAAAGGAGATGACACCATGAATCTTATCGATGTGATCGGGAAGTTCGCGCGTATGAGCCCCCATGCTCCCGCCTTCGTCGAGGTGCGGCCCGTGACGGGGGCGCGAGAGGAGATAAGCTGGGCAGGGTTCGATGAGCGGACGAGCAGACTCGCCGGGGGTCTCATCGATAAGGGCGCCGCAAGGGGGAGGAAGGTATTTCTCTTGGGCAAGAATTCGCTGAACTGGCTCGAAGCATACTTCGCCATCCTGAAGACGGGTGCCTGGGCCGTGCCCCTCAACTTCAGGTTCACCGACAACGATATTCGCTACTGCGCAAAGATAGCCGAGCCCTCGATCTTTATCTTCGACGGGGAATATGGAAGCAGGATAGCGGCCCTGCGCGGAGAGCTGCCCACGGTTGGCGCCTACCTGTGCATCGGCGGGAGCGCTGCCGAAGGCGTCCAAACCCTGGAGGACGTAGTGAGGGCATCACATCCGTCCGTCAACGTCCGGCTGGAAGACGAGGACGAGTGCGCCCTCTATTTCACATCCGGCACGACAGGGATGGCCAAGCCCGTGCTGCTTCAGCACAAGGCCCTCATGTGCACGGCTCTCACGGAGGCGAACAACAACGGGTTCGTCTGCTCCGACTCCTTACTCATGATGCCGCCCCTCTACCACCTGGCCATCGGACATCTCCTGGGCGCCATGGCGGCAGGGGCATGCACGGTGCTCCTCACCGAGCAGATAAACCCGCGGAACATAGTCGAGATGGTCTCGCGGGAACACATCTCGGTGGTCTTTCTGCTCGTCCCCTGGGCGGCCGACCTTATCGAGGCCTTCGACGGAAAGACGCTGAGGATGGAGGATTACGACTTCACCCGGTGGCGGTATATCTTCATGGGCGCCCAGCCGATACCCCCCAGCCTGGTCCAGAGGATCAAGCGATATTTCCCCGCGATGCGCTACGACACGACCTACGGCTTGAGTGAGAGCTCGGGCCCGGGCGTGATCCATCTTGGCATGGACAACGAGAGAAAGATCGGTGCCATCGGGAAACCGGGCCTCATGTGGGACGCGAGGCTGGTCGACGACGAGGGTCGGGACGTGCCAAGTGGGGAGATAGGGGAAGTCATCGTGCGGGGGGCGGGGGTGATGAAGGAGTATTACAAGAACCCGGAGCTCACCGCTTCTGTGATACGCGACGGGTGGCTCCATACGGGTGATCTGGGGAGGGCCGACGAAGAGGGCTTCATCTATCTCGTCGACCGGAAAAAGGACCTTATCATCAGCGGAGGCGAGAACGTCTATCCGGTGGAGGTGGAGGAGGTCATCAGGAAACACGCGGGCGTGCACGACGTGGCGGTGATAGGGACGCCCGACGACCGGCTGGGAGAGATCGTCACCGTGGTGATTCAGGCGAAGAGCGGAGAGGTCCTCCGGGAGGAAGAGATAAAGCGCTTCTGCGAGGAGCAGCTTCCCCGTTACAAGCGGCCGCGCCGCATCATTTTCGGCGAAGTACCCCGAAACCCCTCGGGGAAGATAGAGAAGCCGAAGCTCCGCGAGCTCTACCGGCCGGGATGAGGGTGCGCGAGGGAAGGTCCCCCTTCTCCGGAAAGGGCGGGCGACGACGCGTGATCGGGGTTACCCTTTTCGGAAAAGCCTTGAGGGCATCGGCAGTCAATCTGGCAGGTGCGAAGGCCCACTCCTTCAAAAGTTAGCCTCACCGTTGAGTCGGCTAGGCCGTCGATCTGGTCTTTCTTCTTATAGTCGAACCAGAACGTGGTCCAGGTGATCATGCCGAGCAGCAGGAGCGCCGTCCACGAGGCCCTGAGGTCCTTATCGATCCTGCCCGCCTGCCGGAGTTCACTGATGGTGTCGCGAAGGAGCAGGTAAAACTTCTTCCACTCCTTCCTGATCTCGGCATAATACTTGTCCTTGATCAGAAGCGACCCGTGGAGTATGAAACGGAGCTCGGGGTGCGAGCATATCATCTTGGTATACCCCCTGATCATTGCCTCCAGACGCTTGTCCGGCTCCGCGATCATCGTGACTTCATCGAGATAAGGATGGAGAATGTTCTCTATCGCGCGCATATGGACGGAGAACAGCAAATGGTTCTTGCTTTCGAAGTAATGGTAGAGACTGGGCTTCGTCAGCTTGGCGGAGAAACAGATATCGTTCATCGAGGTGCCCTCGAAGCCCTTTTCGAGAAAGAGTTTCAGCGCCTTCTGCATGATATCCGCTCTTTTTTTCTCGTTGTCGAACCTTTTTTTTGAATGAGCCACCTGTCGTTCCCCCGGCAATAGACTAACAGTATACCGGTAAGTATAGAAATACAATAGTCAGTTGTCAAATACTTTGTGGAAACTGGCGGGAAAAGCGTTCTCGAAAACCACAAAAAAAGAATTAAAAAAAACTACAAATAAATACTTGACAAGGAGGCCCCAAGGTGGACTAATATGACTAATGCAACTACCAGTCGGTATACTGGTAATGGTTGTGAGCAGTCGAAGAGCACGCGACAGCCTCGAGCAGGCGCACTCGAAGGAGTATTGCAGGTGGTACCCGGCGTGGACTGGTGAGGACAGGATTTTCTGATCGGACGGCTCCGGCAGTGGCCGTTTCATCCCTCGGGGCTGAAGGGTCGTCGTGGAGGGCAAGGAGGCGGATAGGGACATCGGTCGATTAATGCATGACGTGCGAAAGACAATATCGCTCATGAGAACAGAGGAGAAAGTATGAGATCACTAAAGCTTTTTGCAAGGGTGGCAATGGTGATAGTTGCAGTTTTTCTTTTTTGCATTGTGTCGATTACCGCGGGCGCGGCCGACAAACCAAGCATGTTAAAAGTATCCACCTTCTTTTCTCCTCAGGATGACGTAGCTATCGCCCTTGGCAACTGGTGCAAGGAAGTTGAAAAAAGGACATCCGGGCGCATAAAGACCCGCTTCTACCCGGGGGCAACCCTCGCCCCCCCGCAGCAACAATACGATGCGGTGGTCAAAGGTATCGCCGATGTATCAAATCACGTGCTCGGCTATACCATGGGCCGATTTCCGCTTTCGGAAGTTCTTGACCTCCCCCTTGGCATCCCCAGTGGAGCAATTGCATGCAAAATGATGAACGAATACTACAACAAGTTCAAACCGAAGGAATTCGACGAGGTGAAACTTCTGTGGCTGCACGGGCAGGGTCCCGGCTACGTCTGTACGAGGAGCAAGCCTGTTGAGAAAATGGAAGACCTCAAAGGACTGCGCTTGAGGACCTATGGGGGAAACGCCAAATTCCTTGCGGCTTTGGGAGGAGCCCCGGTGGCCATGCCGATGACAGAGGTCTACGATGCCCTCTCGAAGGGGATGGTCGACGGTCTCCTCACGGGCATTGGGCCCCTCTACGGCTTCAGGACGGGAGAGCTTATCAAATACATCACCCTTCATGATTCGACTTCCTACACGGCGGGCCAAGTGGTGGTCATGAACAAGAAAGTGTGGTCGTCCCTTCCGGCCGATATTCAACAGATTCTCACTGACCTGAGTAAGGAGCAAGTTGAAAAGTTCGGACAGACATGGGACAAGCAGGACAGGGAAGCGCTTAACCATTATAAAGACTTGAAGCTCCTCAAAATATCAAAGGAAGAGCAGCAGCGTTGGGCGGACACCGCAGCCCGGCCGCTCCTTAACGACTACGTGAAGAGGATGAAAGAGCTGGGTCTGCCGGGAGACGAAGTCCTCAAATTTGTGCAGACTTCTCTGAAGCAGCATAGACAGCAGTAAGCTTATCACGAATGCCCCGCCTTCAGGGTGGGGCATTCCGGCTCACGTCGCCGGAGAGGGGGGAACACGGATGGGAGGGGGTTATTTTTTCGAACGTGTGCTTACGAAGCTATTCTACGCGGTCGGAGCGCTTGCTTTAGCTCTCATGATGCTCTTTACGGTCACCGATGTGGCGCTCAGGTACCTGGGAAGACCGATCATCGGGTCAAATGATGTCATCTCAGTCATCGGGTTGATCGTGATCAGTTTAGGCATTCCCGAAACGACGAGAATAAACGGTCACGTGTATGTCGATCTCTTGAGTGACAAGGCAGGAGGGTGCACAAAGAAAATACTCTTTATCTTCACGAAGATCCTTGCCGTCTGTCTCTTCCTTCTCCTCTCGTACGGCGGTATCGAGAAGGGGTATGAGTTCTCCGTGAAACACGAGGCGTCTCAAACGCTCCATATCTCGCTCTCGTATGTTATCTACGCCTTCGCGGCCTGCTGTCTGCTCCAGTGCGTCAGCCTCGTCTCGCAGCTCGTCTACTTTATGAGAAGGGGGGTCGAAATTGAGTGAAATATCGCTGGCCTTAGTAAGCGTCGTTTTCTTGTTCGCGCTGTTTCTTACCGGGATTCCCATGGGCTTCGCCATGGCCATCACAGGCGTTCTCGGTGTGACCTATCTCACCTCGTTTCACACCGCCGTCGGCATGCTGACAAACGACTTCATCGACTCGTTCATGTCCTATAGCCTCACGGTGATCCCGTTGTTCGTGCTCATGGGACAGGTTGCGAATCATTCGGGTATAGCGAAAGACCTCTACTACGCGGCGGACAGGATGCTTGGCCGCGTGCCCGGGAAGCTCGGCATAGCAACCGTTATCGGGGCGACAATATTCAAGGCGATTTGCGGATCACTGGCTGCAACCGCGGCCACATTCACCAAGATCGCCATTCCGGAAATGGACCGGTACAACTACGACAAAAAATTCTCTACAGGGATCGTTGCCGTATCGGGCACGCTGGGATCACTTATACCGCCGAGCGTCACCCTGATCGTTTTCGGGATATTGACGGAACTTTCCATCGGAAGACTTTTTATGGCCGCGCTGATTCCCGGGCTGATGGTATCGCTCTTTTTCATCTTCATCGCTGTTCTCATTGCGAAGATCGACCCCCGGGTCGCGCCGATGGGCACGAGGTATCCCATTAGGGAAAAGTTGTTGGCCCTGGCAAACATCATCTGGCCCGTCATCATTATCGTGCTCCTCATATACGGGCTTTCAGCCGGTATATTCACTCCTACCGAGGCAGGCGCCGTGGGCACGTTTGTGTTAATTGTCCTCACGCTGGTGAAGACCCGTCTAAAAATGGGTTTTTTTCAAACGGCCACCCTCGAAAGCCTCGGTACGGGCGTGATGGTTTTGACGCTTATCGCCTCGTCCCAGGTGCTTGGCCATTTCATCACCATGCTCGATATGCCCAATACCATGAGTGAGGTCATTTCATCCATGCCTCTGCACAGGGTCGTGATCATGATAGCGATCTTGTTGGTCTATCTTCTGGGCGGCTCGATTGTCGACGATTTGGCGTTTATGATTTTGGCCACTCCCGTATTTTTCCCTGCTATGGTAAAACTCGGGTATGATCCTTTGTGGGTCGGCGTCGCAGTGGCGATTACGGTGGGGGTCGGAGCTGCAATACCGCCCGTGGCCATGTGTGTCTTTATCGTGGCCAACATAAGCAAGGTGCCTATGGGCACGGTGTATAAGGGGGCCGCCCCTTTTCTGGCTGCTCAGGTCGTCTGTATGATCTTATTGTTCATATTTCCCGGCATTGCCCTCTATTTGCCGAGGTTGATCATGAAGTAAAGAGGCCATCATCGAATGTGTCCCGGAAAAGTTCTTCGAGAATTGAGTCGTTACAAGATCGGAACCTGCGCGGAGATGATGTACAGAAATGCCCTCTTCTACGGGGACAAGGTGTGCATCACCGCGGCGCGGACGAGACTCACCTTTGGGCAGTTCAACGCACGGGTAAACCGTCTGGTGAACGCTCTTTTCGCCATGGGTTTGAAGAAAGGGGATGTTATTGGTGTCCTGTCCTGGAATAGCGCTAAATATCTCGAAGTCTCGGGTGCGGCCATGAAGGGCGGTTTTATTCTCTCTCCCCTTAACGCGAGACTTAACGGGGAGGAACTCGGCTATCTCGTAAACTACTCCCAGGCGAAGATTCTTTTTGTGGGCGAAGAACATATGGGCATAGCCAGAACATTGAGGGGCATGGGCCTCTGCCCCGAAAGGTACATATCCATGGACATGGATGACAGGGAAATGATTTCTTACGATGAACTCCTGAACAGCAGCTCTTCGGAAAGCGAACCGAATGCGCCAATAGAAGAGGACGCCCCTCTTTTGATCGTCTACACGAGCGGCACCACCGGCCTCCCCCGAGGGGCCCTTTACACCCACGGGAGATTCATAGAGGATATAAAGACCCTCGTGATGATGGCGGCGCTTCAGCCGGAAGACAAATATGTCCAGATTATGCCCTTATTCCACATCGGGGGAATAAAGCACATGTGGGGCTTTTTCTATGTGGGGGGGAGCATCGTTGTGCTGCCGACCTTCGACCCTGAGGCCACCTTGAGGGCTATTGACGAGGAGAAGGCTACGGACATTCATATTGTGCCTACCCACCTCTCGTCGTTTTTTGCCCTTCCGAACTTCAAAAAGTATGATCTCACGAGCCTCAAGAGGATGTGGTACGCCGCATCACCAATGCCTTTAGAGATGCTCAAGCGGGGCCTGGATCTATGGGGACCTATTTTTATACAGGGATATGGGAGCACTGAAACAGGACCTAACGCCTGCTGCCTGCGCAGGGAGGAACACAACGTCGCGGATCTCTCGGAAGAGGGGCAGAAGAGGCTCATGTCGTGCGGGAGGCCGAACTTGGGCGTCCACGTGAGGGTCGTGAACGGCTCAGGCGAGGATGTGGATCCCCACCAGGTGGGTGAAATAATAATCTCGGGCAATACGATGATCGGATTCTGGCGGAAGCCTGAGGAGACGGCGGAGCGCGTCCATGATGGTTTTGTCTATACGGGCGACATGGGCTACTACGATGAGAGGGGTTACATCTACATAGTGGACAGGAAGAACGACATGATCATATCGGGAGGGGAGAACGTCTACCCCCGCGAGGTGGAAGAGGTGCTCTACCAGCACCCGGCGGTGAAAGAAGTGGCGGTCATCGGCCTGCCGGACGACTACTGGGTCGAAAGGGTGCATGCCGTGGTGGCGTGCAAGGAAGGCATGGAGGCTACGGATAAGGAACTCGTGGCATTCTGCAGGGGCAGGCTGGCAAAGTACAAGTGTCCGAAGACTCTGGAGTTCATGGATTCTCTCCCCAAAAACCCTGCCGGGAAGATTCTTAAAAGAGAGCTGCGTGAGAAATACCGCAAAGCATAGGGCCGGGCCGGATTCTTCACATGGATCGGCGTCCTCAAGATAAAGTTCCGGGAGGCGGAAGTGCGATACACGCGGGAGAGAGACAATTGTAAATAATGGTCAAGGAGGATACGAAATGGTAATGCGTGATTTGCGAGAATTTTTACGAATTTTGGAGGAGCGGGGCGAGTTGGAAACAATTAGTGAAGAGATCGACCCCAGGTTTGAGGTGGGGGCAATCAACAGACTCGCTGTTCTGAGGAGGGGGCCGGGTCTTCTGTTCAAGAATATCAAGGGATCGCCGGCTCCCGTCGCAACGTTTCTGTTCGGCTCCCAGAGACGCATCGATATCGCCTTTGGCACTGAGAGTCAGCAGCAGACAGTGGAAAAATACCTTGACGCTTTGAAGGGCGACCGAGTGCCGCCCGTCCTGGTTGATTCGGGACCGTGCAAAGAAAACATACTGCGAGATCCTGACCTCACGCGTGATATCCCCAATATTATCTGGGGCGAGTTGGATGGCGGGGCCTACATTACCCTGCCCCTTGTCGTGACCGAGGATATTGAGAAGAAGACGCGGAACATGGGTATTTACCGGGTTATGATAGCAGGGCCCAAGGAGACGGGTCTCCTTATCGTCCCCACCCAACATATCGGCCTGATGTATACGGAGTACGAGAGGCGCAACAAGCCGATGGAGGCGGCGATTTGCCTCGGCGGAGACCCTCTCCTCACCGTCCTTGGGGCTTCTCCCCTGCAGTATGGAGACGACGAGTTGGGGGTGGTGGGCGCCATCAGGCGTGAGCCGGTGGAGGTAGTGAAGTGCGAAACTGTAGACCTTGAGGTCCCGGCGACGTCGGAGGTTGTCATCGAAGGCGTGGTGCTCCCCAAGGTCCGGAAGATGGAAGGACCCTTCGGGGAATACACAGGCTACTATGGAAAAAGAGGGGAAAGGCCGGTGTTCCAGGTCACGTGCATCACTCACCGGAACGGCTACATTTGGCCGGCAGCTTATGTGACGAAACCATACCCGCCCAACGAAGACACCACTGTCCGGTCCGTAGGTGTCGATGCGGGCATACTCGATCAGGCCCGGAAAGTGCTCCCCGCAATAAAGAATTTCCATATGCTCGAAAGCAGTGGGGATTCATACATGGGGGTCGTGCAGATTGGCAAGAAACCGTACGCTAATTTTGCCAAGCAGGTGATGGACGCCGTGTGGGCCACCCATAAGGGTTGCTGGATCAAGATACTTGTCGTCGTCGACGAGGACATCAATATCTATGACGTCGAAGACGTTATCTGGGCAATCTCTATGCGCGTACAACCGCACAGCGATACCTTTATAGTGAACGACCACATAGGCTATCCGCTCGATCCATCTGCCAGTGTACCGGGCGTTTCATCCCATATGGGAATTGATGCAACGATCAAGGTCCCCGAGAGGTTTAAGGAGTATCCGCCGCTCTCTGTCGCCTCGGAACCTCTCCTTGCCGAGATAGAGCAGAAATATGGGCGCACCGCGTTCTACAAAAGAATCATGGGTGACGGTAAGTGAGGAGGCAGGGCAGTATGGGCCACACAATGACTACAAAAACAGAGTCGCAAGGAGGACTGCAATGAGTATGGAAGATCTCTACACACAATTCCCTGACGTTCATCCGAACATTGTGCTGAAGACCGATATGCTGCGACAGGGTGTTGATGTCAGCCACGCAGCAATGGAGAGCTTCCAGCAGAGAAATGACCTGTTGTGGAAGGGATTCCATCTCTTTTCCTATGATTTCGGTAAAACCAGGGTTTACGGAGATAAAATTCCTCTGATCATGCATCTTGAGGATGGGTGCCCTGTCCAGGTGCGTACAAGTCAGCATTCGCCGTACCTGATTGATTTTGTGGAAGGCGACTATATCGTCCGCAGGGATAAAGAGGTGGTCGCGTCAGGAATTTGGTTCGAACACAAGCCAAGATGGTACGACATGAGGACAGAGGCAGGGGTCCAAATGAGTGCCATAGCCCAGGGTAGTTCCCGGATGATCTTCGTGACGATGAACAAATTTTGCGAACTCTGGAACAAAAACCATCAATGCCTCTTTTGCAACATCAACACGACCCTGAAAGATCAAAAGGCCGGGGGTGAGGATGTGGTGGCTCGCATAGAGCCGGATGTGCTTGCCGAGGTAATAAAAATAGCGTCCACAGTCGACCATCACTACTGCATGCTGTACATCACGGGAGGTACAATCCTTACCCGGTATAGAGGACAGACAGAGCTTGAATTTTACGTTAACCGTTTAAACGCGATACGGGATAAGCTCAACGTGTGGATACCTGCCTGTGTCCAGGTTGCAGCCTACGACGACGAAGGGTGGAAGCGGTTGCATGAAACAGGCATCGGAAGCATTCAGCCCAACATTGAAGTGTGGGATAAGAAGCTATTTCAGTGGATTTGCCCGGGAAAAGACCATAATGTCGGATATGATGAATGGATCAAGAGGACGATCAGGGCTGTGGATTTCTGGGGACCAGGCAGGGTTAATCCCAATTTTGTTCTTGGAATCGAGATGGCAAAACCGCATGGGTTTGAAAAGGTTTCCGATGCAGTAAGATCGACCTCATCCGGCTGGGATTTCCTGATGAGCCATGGGGTGCTCCCAAGATTCAACCTATGGACGCAAGAGCCGGGTTCGGCGTTTGCAGACCAGCCCGCCCCTCCACTGGAATATTTCATGGAGGCGCAGAAAGCGTATACGGAACTCCGTTGGAAGCATAAGCTGGAGCCACCCTTTCCCGCCGCGAAGGATCGCTACAGTTACGTTCTTAATTGTCTTCAGGACTTTGAATACTATCATGGGAACTCAACACTCTCTAAAAGCTACCTGGATGCGAGGCTCGGAGTAAAGCCGGGCGAGAAAGGAGGGCGCCAGGACGCTGAAGGCTACACCCTTTTATGGAGGTAAGTTATGGAGACTGAAAAAAGGCTTGCTCATTACATTACGGATGCGAAGTACGACGACCTGCCCGGCGAATCAATCGATATCATAAGAAACGTCGTCATGACCGTAGTGGGCACCACTCTTGCCGGGGCAACCTCGGAAGGCTGTGAGGCAGTGATAAGTCAAGTCAAGGAGTGGGGCGGAAGAGAGGAAGCGACCATCCTGGTTCACGGCGGCAAGGTACCGGCACACAGCGCCGCGTTAGCAAACAGTGTCATGGCCCGCGCCCTCGACTTTTGTGACGCAATGAGCCCGGGAATACACATAGGCTCATCCTCGGTTCCGGCTGCTCTCGCCACGGCGGAGCTGATGGGTGGGTGTACCGGTAAAGAGTTTCTTACCGCCCTCGTGTTAGGCGCCGAGGTCGCTGCCCGAATAAATTCTGTCTCCGATTACGACGGGTTCGACCCCACCGGCGTGTGCGCCGTTTTTGCCTCTACTGTCGTTGCGGGGAAAATACTCCGCCTCAACTCACAAGAAATGTTAGATGCGCTGGCCCTGGCGTTCAACAGGGCCGGAGGAAGCTTCCAGAGCAACATCGACGGGACATTGGCGGTGAGAGTAATTCAAGGCTGGGTTTCCCAGAGCGGAATCATCTGCGCGCAGCTCGCGCGAAGGGGGGTGACGGGTCCGAGGAACTTTCTTGACGGTACATACGGGTATTTCCATCTCTATGCGAAGGGCAACCGTCACTCAGAAGCGGTAATTAGTGAGCTGGGAAAAAGGTTTGACAGCAAGAATACCATATTCAAAAAATACCCAAGCTGCGGCTGCACGCTGGCATCCACCGATGCCATCCTTGATATAGTGGACGGGAATGACGTGTTTCCCGAAAATATAGCGTCCATTGACGTCAAGGTGTCCCCCTATGCGTATAAACTTGCCGGCCATGAATTCGAGCTTGGGGATAATCCAAAAGTAAATGCCCAGTTCAGCATTCAGTATTGTGTGGCTAATATCCTGCTGAGGAGGGGCTCTAAACTGAATCATTTCGATGAGTCATACGTGATGGACGACAGAGTATTGGAGCTAATCCGAAGGATCCATGTGTCGGCCGATCAAAGTCTACCGGAGCCGGGAACGCAGGGTACGTCCGGTTCAACCCATCTTTCAGTACGCATGGAGGTAACTACCAAAGAAGGAAGGATTTATTATAAAGCGGTGGACATACCAAGGGGTAATCCGAGAAATCCACTGGGCGCGAAGGAACATATGGAACGGTTCCACGATTGCGTCGACTACGCAAACGCAAGGATACCGGAGTTCAATGTCAATGGAGACAGGTTGCTGACGGAGCTTGCCCGCATCGGGTCTCTCGAGGACGTCCGAAGCCTTATCCCGCTGCTTCTGCTGCCTGAAGGAGTGCGGGGATTCTAGAACTGTGAGGAATGTTCTCGCACGCGGCGTGAAAGAAAAGATGCGACGTGAGGGATAGACCGGATTGATTAAGGTAATGTATCTCTTTGATCTGGAAATGGAGGATTTAATTAAGATAGCAGGAGCGTTCACACTGCCAGAGTCTATTTCTCGAGAACGGTTGCTGGGGCTGCGCAACCAAGGAGCCCCTTATCGAGCTGAAGATGGCGCATTGGGCGTCTCCGCACAGCACACAACACGATGTGATGAAAGTAGGGGCAGACTGGTTCCGGAAGTGCTTCGCTAGTAGCTTCCAGGCCACCATCTATCTTTCACGGACTTTGGTGTATGTGGAAGCCGGCTTCGATTTATCGTTAAGGGAATTTGTGACATAGCCATCGTGGTGTCGGGGTGGACCAAAGGCTGCTTTACTACACGGCAGTTGAGGCGTCGGTCCTAGGGACCGGTGTCGCGCCCAGCAAGACCGTATGGCCGGTAACAGTAGTGCAAAAAATAAGGAGGGGGCATGGAGACAACGATTGAGAGGAAAGATTGGCTTAGTTATCGGTGGGTCGTGCTGGTGGTGTGTTGGATGGGCTACTGTGTCACGTATATGTCAAGACTCGGTCTTGGCCCCTTGGGTCCTTTCATGCGGGCTGATCTGGCGATTAACAAAGCTCAATTCGGCGTATTTTCATCTGCCGTTGGCGCAGGCTTAGTTGTCGCCTTGATCCCGGCGGGTTGGTTAATCGACCGGCTGGGGATTCGCGTCGTACTGACTTTTGGCCAACTGATAGGCGGCATTGCGTTGATCGGCATGTTTTTTACAAGAACCTATGTTGAAGCGCTGTCCGTAATGTTTTTGGCCGGCATGTGTATGGGGTGCGTAATGCCTTGTCCGAGCTCTGCCGTAGTACACTGGTTCCCGGCTAAAGAACGCGGCATGGCCATCGGTATCAATCAAACAGCCAATAACTTCGGAGGCATGGTGACAGCCGCCAGCTTTCCGATAATAGCCACTGCGCATGGATGGCGCACGGGTTTCATGCTCTTGGGCTTCGTCGCAATCATATTTGGAATAGTGTCGTCGGTGTTCTACAGAAACCCGCCGAAAGGCGGGACAGGGGTCATGAGCGGCCCTGCGCCGGCGGTTCTTAAGAAGGAATCGAGTTTCATAGTGTTGAAGTCCAGGGACATATGGTTCGCCACGATCGCCGCTGTGTGCCTCACGGTAAACGAATTCAGCGTATTTAACTACTACGTCATGTACCTCAAGGAACACTTGCTGGTTGCTGTAGTGCCAGCCGGTTTTTTACTGGGAACTATCGATGCAGGTGGCCTCTGCGCAAAACCCATCGCCGGAATAATCAGCGACCGCCTCTTCGGCGGGAAGAGGAAGGGAACCTTTTTCTTACTGGCGTTAATTGCGACCGTTCTCACAATCATCATAGCCGTCCTACCGGTGGGTACTCCTCAGTGGGTGCTGCTTATATGTTCGGCGGTGTTCGGATTTGCCGGCGTGGGCTGGGCAGGGATTTGCTTTACCATGATCGGGGAGTTCGCCGGAAGAGAACACGTCGGCGTTGTAACGGGTATTACTATCGCAGCCATGATAATCGTTTCGATATTCGGTGTGCCTATGTTCGGCCACATTGCAGACAAGACACACGGCTGGACGTGGTCTTGGGTGTACGCTGCCGGGCTGGGGGCAATAGCGACTATTATCATTCCGTTTATCCGTGAGGAGAGGAAGAGGCTCCAAGTATGATGAATGAAGTCTAATTGGGATTCCCTCATGCGTTTGCCCTGGTCCGGCTCCCAAAGACCGTTGACGTTCGCCCGATTTTCTGCTACTGTGTGTTGAACAAGCGTTCAATAATGAGCAGAAAACCATCACCATCGGCGCGAAGAAAGATTCTTACGGCGGCCCGCCGGGTATTCGGTGACAAGGGCTACAAGGAGACGACCGTAAGGGAGATGGCCCGGCTCGCGGGCGTAGCCGTAGGGGGGCTCTATCCCTATTTCGGGAGCAAAGAGCAGCTCTACGTGGAGGCGTTGAAAGAGGGGGCCAGGCTGTATAACGAAGGGAGCCGCGAGTTGGAAAATGAGGATCCCGAGGTTGCGGTTCGGCACTATATCGCGAATTATCTCGAGTATACGGCTTCGAGAAGGCAGAGCGTTTCACTCCAGTTTAAAGACTACGACCTGGAGTTTGCGAGGCCGTTCAGAAGGCAGTTTTTTACGTCTCAGAAAGAGTTCCTGGAAACAATCATCCGTAAAGGCGCGGAACAGGGGATATTTTCGGTCACCGACTGCGGGGATGCGGCCCTCTTCATCCTGTATGTGTTGAAAGGCGCTCTCTTTTATGACCTGGCAGGAATGATAGACCTCACAAGGTCGGGTGATACCCTTTGCCGGCTGGCCCTGAGCTTTCTCAAAAACGAGAAAGCAACCGAACAATCGCGTGCCGCGCATCCCGGGTGAGACAGGGGGAGCAGGGTATTCCCCGTCACGCGATGACAGCCCCTGTCCATGAAGGCCGCGCGGAGGCTTCAGAGAGATGACAACAGGATTTTTTCATCCCGGGGGGCGGCCGAAATGGCGGAAGAACAACGACACAAACTATTACCGGGCCCTCTATGACTACTACCGCTCCGAGGCAGGCTACCTCTATGCCCGGGGGAAGAACCTGAAGGACGAATACGGGAGATAAGGCGGAGCCTAAAGGG
>Ga0326728_10006272_pt1 | contig 32199 bp, 23 predicted proteins | sample MB3enrmetagenome_FD_207602 | JGI IMG/M metagenome (GOLD analysis project Ga0326728, IMG submission 207602) | Lab enriched peat soil microbial communities from McLean, Ithaca, NY, United States - MB31MN | ecosystem: Environmental > Terrestrial > Soil > Wetlands > Peat | place: USA: New York... | reverse complement strand
ACGATTTGCCTTCGCCCATCTCACGGCATAGTTGTGGCCATTGAGATATTCCTCGCCGGCAAACGACTCTCCAGCCACGCCGGAAGTGCGATACTCATTCACATGAGCGCGCAGGATGGATTCGCCCAAACCGCGCGAGCCGCTGTGGACGAGGATGACGAGTTGGTCCTTTCCGATGCCCGTGCGCTTGAACGCCACGGTATCGTGAACTTTTTCCACCGCTTGAATCTCGGCGAAGTGGTTTCCACCACCGATTGTGCCAAGGTCGGAATCGAACTCCGTGGACTGCAAATCCGATGCGGCGAGATAATCGCCGGCATCTTCATCCCACGGGTGTTCGAGGTGGAAATACAATTCCGCCCAGCGGTTGAGCTTGGCGTCATGTCGGACAAGGTCCGTCTTGAACAACGTCATGCCGCAACCGATGTCGCCGCCGATCAGGTGCGGATAAAAATCACCTTCAGTTACAAACGCGGCGCCCACGGGCGTGCCTTTGCCCGGATGCAAATCCGGGAAACCGACGGCGAGCCGCACACCTTCAAGCTTGGCGGTAGCGTAGAGCTGGCGCATCGCTTCGCCCTCAATCCAGCTTTTGGACGAGGCGATAAGGCGCACTTGAGTTTCAGTGACAGTATTCATGCTTCCTTTCTGCCCGCCGCAGCGGGATTTGATTTGGTTGGTCCCTGAGGTCGGTATTGCGCCGACGTCTCCTCGTCTTCAGCGAGGCGCTAATCTGCCTCAGCTACTCAGGGAAATTGGTCGTCCTGGCAGGTAACGCTCCTGCGTCTTCCGGTTATCGACCGGATGCTCTGCTATTGAGCTACGGGACGATGGTCAATTGCGGTTTCGAGCCAAACCTGTTCACGGGGCGGAACACGAGATTAAGCCGCTGCGTTGGCCGGATTCGCATGGCTCGATTTGGTTTGTAGCTCCTGCGAAAGAGCAACTGGCTTTGGTGACGCATAATGGGTTTCATGGTTGTTTCTTTCGTTAAGGGTGAATGGGAAATGGTAGTCCCGCGCGGTAACGCTCCGCGGTCGTCCGGTTATCGACCGGATGCTCTGCTATTGAGCTACAGGACCGGTACAAGACCTGATGGCGGAAGGCGTCGGTAATGCTCCGACCTCGGGTTTGAGCCGATCCTGTTTTCGGGACAGGTGCAGCCAGCTTATATCTGCCTGCCTTCCATGAAATGGTCAGGGTGGCGAGACTCGCACTCGCGACCTCCCGGCTCCGAACCGGGCCGTCTGCTGCTGACATTACACCCTGAAATTGGCTGCCAGGGTTGGACTCGCACCAACACCTCGCGGCTTAACAGGCCGCCGTGCTACTTTCACACTACCTGGCAATTGCTATTTATTGTTCGTGGTAGGCGCACAATAAATAGCATTACATGGCGCTGCCGGCAGGACTTGCACCTGCCTCGGTTCGTTTAGAAGACGAATGCCTCATCTGTCTCGGCCACGGCAGCAATTGAAAATTGGTCAGCGCGGCAGGACTTGCACCTGCGATCCCTCGGTTCCAAGCCGAGCATGTTGCTGCTACACCACGCGCTGGTGGCGGACCCGAAGGGAGTTGCACCCTCAACCCTCCCGCAGACAACGGGGCGCTCTGCTGATTGAGCTACGAGTCCGAAATGGTGGGAAGTGCTGGTAACGCTCCAGTTCGTCACTTCCAGTTTTGTTTTGCGACACCCGATTTACAGTCGGGCAACTGGATCACTTCCCTGAAATTGGTAGCGGGGGCGGGAGTTGCACCCGCTGAGGCTGAGCTTATGAGGCTCGCCCGAATCTGATTCTCCCCGCAATGCGAAATGGTGGAGGACGGCGGGTAACGCTCCCGCTTGAGCCTGCTTGCAGGGCAGGTGCATCACTTTTCTGCCACGCCCCCGTGTAAAATTGGCAAGTCGCCCTGGTGCTGCCCCAGGCAGGCTGAGTTTTGGGGACTCTGCCGCACAGGCTGGTGCGCGACTTATTGGAAATTGGTGCGGCTGCCGGGAGTCGCACCCGGACATGCTCCCTGGCGAGGAGCCATTCTGCTGTTAAATCACAACCGCGAAATTAAAAGGGCCGGGAGCGTTCATGCTCCCGGCCGGTGCCATTTCAACAAAGAACAAACACCTCTTGGTGATCTATTCGATCCCAACCCGCGGTTTCACGGCGGCTGTTTCGGTGTTTAGGGGCACACCTCCTCCGAAGCCCTCAAAATGTAAAATTCGTTTTGCTCTTCCTGCCGATGTGATTGGTCGCTCATGGGCACACCACATCGGTGACGATTCAAAGCTCGTCCTCGCCAAAATCAATTTGTCGCCAGAAGACATCACCTGGATGTCGCGCTATTCTTGTTCACAGATCGTTCGTCTTTCGTTAACTGCCATTCACTCTGCCAGTTCCGCAGGGAAAATAAAAAACCCTGCCTACACGCGGTAAGCAGGGTTAGAGAAAGTCTATTTCGATTCTTTACCTGCTTACCATAAGTCTATCCAAATTAATTTTGGGTTCTTGCCCTAAATCTGCCCTGGATAGGCTAAGGCTAAACACACAACCCGGGTTATACCGGCTATGACGTGTCGCTTTCGCGACCGACATGGTCGGCCAACTCGTGACTGATATGTTCATGCAAGTTTTCATCGAATATGCCAGACGTATAGCACACGTTATCGGTTACAGTCAACTAATACTTTAAGGGATACGCCTATCTTGAATTCAAATATCCGGATGAATGGATACGAAAACTTGTTGGCTACAGAGGTCTGGACTCCCACCGCCGCGAGGCCAGAGGGTCTGAACTTGACCACGCGGTCAAGCCGGCCAATTTAAGCAAGTTGGCATTCTCCAGTCCCCCCCCAACATTTCAAAGGTGTGGTTTTGGCTGCTGCTCGCTGTTGTCGGAGCACGCGAAGTGCCGCCTCGAACAATCTTGTAATTTTGACGAGGGATTGATTGTTCATAATTCTCCTTTGAAGGCGTGGTTGAGGATGGCGGGGAGCAAGGCATCCAACTCGGCGGTGGTCTCGGCTTGCAGGCGCTTCAGCGTGTCCACCTCCGCCTGCGACGCGTTCGGCTTGGCCACATGTTTGCCGAAATGCATGGGCATAGCTCTAGTCATAGGGATCGCTTAAATGTCCGCAACTCAAACAGCGTGCTCCGTTCCAAGGCCCGTAACTCCCGCAAAATGGGCATTCCCACGAGTGGTGCGGATTTTGGCCGATGGGTGTCGAGCCCGCAAGTCGGCCGTCGGAAACCATCGCAAGTTCACGATCCTCGTCGAGTTGAACGATATGCCATTGATTTGGATTAACTCGGAGATTTATTTCGTCGCGAAGGACTTGGATATCCTCGTCATCTGGCAATTCCGGAGCAGCTAATGCGCTGAGAATTTCCTCTTTTGAGATTGTATCACCTTCAATCGCCACCATCATTTTGGCGAGAATCTCGTCTTTTCTTCGATCTGCTCTGATTCGTTGTTCGATCTTCCTGACCTTCTCTGCATCCCGAACCAACTTCTCCACAGTTGCCATCGCCTTAAAAGTTGCACGAAGGGGGACGCTGCCTTTCTCCTGATTACATTTAACATGGCAAGGCAACCAATTGCAGAAATCGTTGATTAAAAAATTTCCGTCCAGGTTAAAAAGCCGACGCACTTCTATAAATTCCTCGGGCTTCTCCTCCAAATGCTCTGGGATGAAGTGATCGACTGTCGCCTCTTGAAGACGTAATGGTTCTTCGCAAAGATAGCAGGCTGCGCCATGATATTTCCAAACAGCATAAGTCTCTGCAGTTGTAAACTGGTGCTTGCTCATAATTCTCCTTTGAAGGCGCGGTCGAGGAGGGCGGGGAGCAAGGCGTCCAGTTCGGCGGCGGTTTCGGCTTGCAGGCGCTTCAGCGCGTCCACCTCCGCTCTTACTTTCCTGAGCGTCACCTGTGTTTCCCGCGAAGGCAGCGGCATTTTGTAATCCAGAAAATCCTGCGGATTTAATCTGCGGCGACGAACATTCGTTCCCGTACTCTCGCCAGCGATTTCCGGCCACACCGAAGGAGTGCGAAAATAAATGTCGAGAACCTCATTAAAAACGCGGTCTTCATTTACTTCAAACACGGGAAACTCCGTCGAGACGACGCATCCGTCGCACTCTGGCGGCACAATACCGAGAGCGCCTTCCCACGCCATCAACTTAGGATAGACAAACTCACCAGCACGAAGTCGCGTCAAACGCGGATATGCAAAATCCATTCCTGATTTCCGTGAGCCTTTGAATACGCCCCGACCGAAACAATAAACACCAGCGAATTGGTAGGTTTCGTCAGCACGCACAGTGACATCAGGGGGACGTAGCTTCACCAACTCCCGCATCGGTGTTGGCTTCGATTGTTCGTCATGCGTTAGAATCGAGCGCAGAAGAACTTCGGCTTGTTCGGCGGCTTGGTGGCGGAGAGTGCGGGCTTCGTCGATTTGGGCGGCCAGTTCCTCAATCCGCGCCACCACCCGCCGCTGCTCCGCCAGCTGCGGCAACGGGATTTTCAACGCGCCAAAGAAATTCTCTTTGAAACGATTCCGCGTCAACGGCGTGCTACCAGAGCAATCGGCGTCCACCGTCGCAATCACACTTGGCAGACGAAACCAGTATTTCAAAAACTCGACATCAATTTTCCCCTTCACAGGAATGAAAGTCGGAAACTCGCCGGAAACGAAACACCCATCCAACTCTTCGCTGATGACGCCGAACGCTCCGCGACACGCGAACAGTCGGCTGTAAATAAAGTCATCTTTCGCTACACGGAAAAGTTTGGTTGCGGAGGTTTGCGTGCCCATGACGGTTTCACGCAGGAATGGCCCTTGTCCTTCGAGCCGAATACCGAGCAGGCGATATTCTTTCGATGCGTCAACTGTTTCACCACGCTCTACGCGCGTCAGCACTTCACCCAACTTCACTGTTGGCCATTTGCGCAGATTGGTCTGTGCGGCGTCATTCATGTTGCAAGTAAAACTGCTCCAACAAATCCATTATCAAATCCGAAGGGTCGTCGCCCCGCTCTTTGATGAGAATCATCTCCTTGAGATGCGCAACATTTAAGAAAAGGACAACCTTGTCGTGCTGGCTGAAAATCGTGTTTCTCTTAGTGTGAGCAGCGTCATTGGGAGGGCGATTACAGCACATGATTGCCAGCCGCCCCATTGGCTTGGTCATGTAATCTGAAAGCTGGTTTACTTCTTCCTTGCCGACCTCATCTTTGTCGTAATTCTTGAATTCGAACAAGACAACGCGCGCTCGCAATTCCTGATATAGATGTCCCCAGTTGTTTCGCTTCGCGAGATTTCGATTTGGAAAGGCTGCATCCCGGCGGTCAATGCCTGAGTAACTACGAGGCTGAATAATTGGTTTCGTCAGCGGAGGCACGAACAAGTAAGTAAGCGTCTCAATGCATAAATCTTCAAACTGCCTCCAGCCACTTATGCCTGGGGGGCAATTGTCGAGCCGTTGTCTGAGGTCGCTTGCAATGCTCACTTAGCCACCTCCCTGCTAAAATACTTTTCCACCAAACGTGGTTGCATCTGCAACAAGCGGCGCAATTCAGTTGCTCCAATTATGCGCAGATCAGTTGAAGATTTCCCCGAGACATCCGCGAGGTAGCGGGCCGCAACGGAAGTAATTTCACCGTTGGTAATAACTAGACCCCTGTTGCGGCCCGGACGCGCTGTCAGGACACCCACCATCTGTGCGAGTGTTGCAACACCAACTCGCTCGTGGCTGTAAAATTTCGTCTCAACCAGCCAAACTTCGGCTTGGCGCATTCCAAACGGGTCTGTTGTCTTTATGCTTGCGAAGAAATCAACGCCCGAATCTTTGGCAGCAAACCTGGGCGCGCGCTCTACGGTGAACCCAAGGCTCAAAAGCAGTTCTCCGATCAATTCTTCAAACTTCGCAGGTGAAAGCTTTGAGAAATCGATTGCTGGTGCTAAGGAGATTTCCCGAACAAGTTGCCGCACTCCCGCATTGAAATCGGACCGGAGGTCTGCGTATTGACGGCTTGCGAGGAGCGGAGGAATTTCACAATCGGCAACGACAGCCGGAATCACGGTTACACCGCGATTGGTTACTTCGCGCGCGAGAGCAGATTCCAGCTCATATTTAACCCATTTCGAAGAAACGGAGTGTGGGGAAAGCAACACGATGAGTTGGTCCGTGGCTTCCAGAGCCCGCTCGATTTTTGCGCCTATGGAATCTCCCGGTTTCAATTCCCATTCACTGAACCACACGGGAACACCAGAACTTTTGAGTGCTTTGGCGATGTGCTCTGCGGCTTTCCTGTCTTGGCTTGCATAGCTTATGAACACTTGGTGTGGCGCACGCACTGGGCGCACGGTTGCGGGAGTTTTCGTCTTTTGTTTCATGTGACCTCTATCTGTCCAAGAGCTTTTGGATGTTACCCATGATTTCCGCGATGCGCTGCTCCTTTTCCAGGATGTCGGCGGCGAGTTGCGCGGGCGGCAGGTGCGTGATGTCTTCCTTAGCGCGCGGATTCTTGCGGTCGAGATTGCAGCCGTTGGCAAGCAACTCCGTTGCGGACACCTTCCAAGCCTGCTCATTTTCTCTTCGTTTGCCCCACCACGCAACCAGCGGCGCGAATTCCTCAAATTGGATCGGCGCAGTCTTTGTGTAATTCTTCCGGCCGTCCGGCAGCGGTTGTTCGTAATACCAGACTTCGCGCGTTGGCCCGGAGCGGTCGAAGAACAGCAGGTTCGTCGGGATGCCGGTGTAGGGCGCGAACACGCCGTTGGGCAGGCGGACGATGGTGTGCAGGTTGAATTCCTTGAGCAGTTCTTCCTTGATGCGGGCACACACACCATCGCCAAACAATGTGCCATTTGGCACGACCACGGCGGCGCGTGACTTGCCACCCTGCCGCCGCAACTTCCGCATGATGAGTTGCAGGAACAGCAACGCGGTTTCGGACGTTTGTTTGTCTTCAGGGAAATTGCCCTGGATGCCTTTCTCCTCCTCGCCGCCGAATGGCGGGTTGGTGAGGATCACGTCCACGCGGTCACGCTCGCCGATGTCGGTGAGCTTGAAGCGGAGGGAATTGCCGGGATCAATCTGCGGTGCGTCAAGTCCATGCAGTAGCAGGTTCATCTGGCAGAGCAAATACGGCAACGTCTTGGGTTCGCAGCCAAAAAGACTTTTCTCCTGCAAGACGCGACGGTCGGCCACAGTTTTGACCTGCTTGGAAAGGTGATTGAACGCCTCGACCAGGAAGCCGCCCGTACCGCTGGCGGGATCGAGCACGGTTTCGCCCAAGCGCGGATCGGTGACGGCGACCATCAGGCGCACGACGGCGCGCGGCGTATAAAACTCGCCTGAATCGCCGGCAGCATCGCGCATTTCGCGGAGCATGGATTCATAGAGCGCCCCCAGTGTGTGCAATTCATCGCTGGCGGTGAAATGAATGCCGTTGAGCTTGTTGATGACATCGCGTAACAGATAACCGCTGACCATGCGGTTCTGCACACCTTTGAACACCGTTGCAATCACTTCCCGCCGATCATCACCGTTGGAACTGGTCAGCGTGCGCAGATAACGGAACAGGCCAGTGCCTTTTTTGCCATTGGGCAAGGTAGTTTCCTCGTTATTGATGAAGGCGAGCAGTTCGTCGCCGGTGATGCCGTCAGATTTGGCAGCCCAGTCGCGCCAGCGATAGGGCGGTTCGATGGCAGGCTTGAACTTTTTGGTGGCGAGCTTCGCCTCGCCCTCGCGTTGAAGCTCCAAGTCATCAAGGAACTTCAGAAACATGATCCAGGTCAGCATTGGCAACCGGTCGAGGTCGCCATTCAGCCCTTTGTCTTTGCGCATGATATCGCGCGCGGATTTCAGCAGTGCGCCGAGCGATTGGGCGGTGGTGGTGGTGGAAGCTGTGGAGTGAGATTGGCTTCTCATTTCGGGAAATTCATCGATAAAAGTGTTGCAATCTCGTTTATATGACCGCGCTTTTGAGCTACGGCCTCCCATAAGGCGTTAAGAATGATGACTGGATTATGGTTTGCAATTTGCCCAGCCTGAAGCTGTTGTTGCACATGTCTAATTTGACGATGCTCATCAACCGTATATGGCTTCTTAACGGCGGACAATGCAATCCTTGCCAACTCTTCGTCTATCGGAGTATTGATCCATTTCAAATACCGTGATTCAAACTGGACGTCGAAATCCAAGAACTTTAAAAAATCTAAACACAAAAACAGACGTTGCGCTATTGGAGGATGTGTAGGATTTCTCTCCCAATCAGCATTCCCGTCAAGCGGTGTGCCAACGATAAATCTGGCAAAGCTAAAGATGTAAGCAGGTCCTACTGTTGCTGTCGCAATTAAATCAACCAAAATCTCTGTCGCCCAACTATTCCCAACTCTTCCCCGGCGAGCGTATTCTTTTGTAGCCTCCAAAGTTAGAGGGCTTTCATTCAATTTGAGGCTACCAAAGGCCTCGTTGAATCTTCCCGGCCATGTCCTCAAAGTGAGTTTTTCAATTTCTTGCTTCATTGCCTGCACTCGTATATGCGCCACCTCATGTGCTAGCACAGGAAACGCTCCTAAACGGAATCGAAAGGAACGCGGAATTGCTACTAAGACTAATGATTTCTCTCCTCTGTGAATAGAATTGCCATGCGTCTGGAACAGCCTCATTTGAACAAAAAAGTTATCAGACAACACTGGAAGAATGGAAACTTCTTTCTCTATTCCAAGCCGTAAAGCAATTTCCTCACAGTAACTTCGGCTAGCCTGAAGGATTGGTGAAGTCGCCGTTTGGGCATAGGTCGTTTCAATGTTCACTTCCCGTCCTGGCAATTGGTAGTCACGCAAATATCCGCACAAATTAGCACACGTTGACGATATATCTTGAAGAGTCCATGCAACCTGATTGATACACGACAGAATCAACTGTTTGTCGGTTTTTTCGAGGTCCGATTTTAGGAGTTTAACTATTGGTGCAGTCGAATCCTTTAAGCGCCTATCCGCATTTGCAAGTTCATGTGGAAGTTCTCCTTTGAAGATTTCTGTCCATAGATGGCGGGTGTTAATAATCTGCTCTCGCACGATTGTTTCCATGCTGTTGAGAACTTCGTTAATCTGTGCACCTATTGGATCGTAAGTCCGGCCGGAGGGCCGATTGACAACGGCAGATTTTTTTACCTCGCGCAAAGTAAGGCCGGTAATCGGTGATGGCAAACTGCTATGCTTCCGCAAAAGCCCAAGTCCAAGCCTTGCGTCGGTTAAGAGGCAAAGCTCTGCGCTGTGAGGCAGGTAAAAGCAAAACACCTTTTTGATGTTTTCCCATCGTGTGAAGTCCAATTGGTCCGCCAAATCCAGTGGGAATCTAAAGAAATATGATTCTCTACCACTTGGAAATTTTCGACCGTTTTTCAAAATGCCTGCAACAAATGACTCACCAGCGATGGATTCATGTGCGTCATGTAGCCACTGCATCACTGATTCAGTGTGCTTATCGCCAACCGTAATGCAGAGAATGGTTTGGGGAGACTCGTAAACCCAAAGACTTGCGCTAGCAGGAAGATAATTTGATGGTTCAAAATTAACCTTAAATGCAGCACGGGCTAAAAATAGACCGACATAGCGATGATCGAATTCTAGTTTAAAGCTCTCCATTTTAGGAACTCACCCCGCATACAGCAGCGATTGGAGTTGGTTGACGGCGTTGCGGAGCTGGTCTGCGCCGCCGAATTTGCCGATGATTTCATTGACGTTGCCGTGTTGTGAAATGGGCGGGACTTTCAGCACGTCGGGCAGCGTGAATTGGAGTTCGCCGTCAGTGGCGTATTTCTCCAGCAGGTCGTTCAGGATTTCGCGGGCTTCCGGCGCAAAATAATTGAAGAAAGCGGTTTCCCGCTTCTTCATGCGGTCGGCGCGCTGGCGGCGGGTGAGCACGGGCGCGTTGAAGGCCAGATGGCACAGCAGGTCGAACGGGTCGGCGTCGGGCTTGCCCGCCTGCGCGGCGACCTGCTGGAAATCAATTCCGCGCTCGGCCAGTTGCTGGATGATGTCGGCGCGCTGGCTGGCATCGGCCCAACGGGCGCGCAGTTCGTCCGGGCTGGCGCAGAGTGTCCGCACTTTTTCGGCAGTGTAATCCGTGAGCTTGACGACACGGAGTTGCTTGCCGTCGGAATCCAATTCGTGGACGAGTTCGGCGGCGATTTCCACATGGCCGCCGTCGAAGTAGTATTTGCGCCGTTCGCTGGGTGGCGGATCAATAATGACGGTGCCGCCGGTCGGCTCATTGATTTCACCACCTTCATCCTCTGGTTGTTCCGGCGTTTCGACTTCGGTGCTTTTGGTTTTACCGTATTCGTCAATTTCCTCCTGCGTGGCGAAGGCGGGATCACCGTCGAAGGCCGGATCGGCAAAATTACGTGTGGCCGTGCCGGTGTAGTCGAGGATGTTGAACCAGAGCTTGCCGTAGTCGTCACGCACGCGCGTGCCGCGCCCGATGATCTGCTTGAACTCGACCATCGAGTTGACAAGGCGCACGAGTACGACGTTACGACAGGTGGGCGCGTCGAGGCCGGTGGTGAGCAGTTGTGACGTGGTGAGGATGACGGGCGTGCGCGTCTCCACGTCCTGAAACCGCTGCATGTGGCCGCGTCCGATGTCGCCTTCATCGGCGGTAACGCGGCAGACGTAATCTGGGAATTGCTGGACGAGGTCGGTGTTCAGATTGTTGAGCGCCGTGCGCATCTCGGACGCATGTTCCTGATCCACACAGAACACGATGGTTTTGGCAAAGCGGTCGGTTTTTTTCAGGAAATCGGTCAGGTGCTTGGCGATGGCTTCAGTGCGTTTGAGCAATGCGACCTTCCGCTCAAAATCCGCCGTGCCGTAAAGTTCGTCAGGGATGCGGCGACCGTAGCGGTCAATGTCTTCCTGGCTTGGCCGCCAGCCGGCTGCGTCCCATTGTGTGATGATGCGGTGGACGCGATACGGCGCGAGAAAACCGTCGTCTATTCCCTGGCGCAGGCTATAGGTGTAAATGGGATTGCCGAAGTAAAGGTAGGTGTCGCGGTTGTCTTCGCGTTTCGGCGTGGCAGTCATGCCGAGCTGATAGGCCGGCTCAAAATATTCGAGAATCTCGCGCCAATTGGATTTTTCCTTCGCGCTGCCGCGGTGGCACTCGTCCACGATGACGAGGTCAAAGAAGTCGCGGGCGAATTCCTTGTAGAGGCCGGGGCGGTTCTCGTCCTCGGCGATGGATTGGTAGGTGGCAAAATACATCTCACGGCTGAACACGGCGTTGCCGCCCTCAATCTTGTGTCGGGCGTCGCCGAAGGCGGAGAAAGTTTTATCCTTGGGATCATCCACGAGGAAATTGCGGTCGGCCAGATACAGGATTCGCGGCTTCCGCGTCGGGTCGCCCTTGGCACTCCACTTGGACGACCAGAGTTTCCAGCAAATTTGAAAGGCGACATCCGTCTTGCCCGTGCCGGTGGCCATCGTCAGCAACACGCGCTTTCTGCCTTGCAGAATGGATTGCACAGCGCGGTCAATCGCGATGCGTTGATAATAGCGTGGTTCCCTGCCAGTGGTGAGATTGGCCGGCGTGAGCAGACGGTCGGCGACGGTGTCGTCGGCCAATTTTTCACCGGCGCGCAAGCGTGACCAGAGTTCGGCGGGCGTGGGAAAGGTTTCGACGAACCGCTCAATGCCGGTGATGAAATCGAATTCGATGATTTCCTTGCCGTTGGTGGCGTAGGCGAATTTCAGGCCGAGGATTCCGGCATATTCCTTGGCCTGCTGCAAACCGTCGGCGGCTTTTTTGTATTCAGCCTTGGCCTCGGTGACGGCGATGGGAAAATCGCGGGTGTAACGGAGCAGATAATCCGCGCGCTTGGTTTTTTTGCGCTCGGCCTTGCTGCCGCGCACTACGATGCGGCCATCTGTGAAACTGCGCTGCTCGGCGATGGAATGTGGATCGGCGTCCCAGCCCGCAGCCTGAAGCTTCGGCACAACAAATTTTCTGCATGTGTCGGCTTCAGTCGGCATAGGTGGTTGAGTGTTTTGCTTGGAAAAAATCCGCGACAACACCGCGCCACTGGTTGTCCCTGATGCCTAAATTGTTCAGCGGATTTGGCATAAGCCGTCTCTATGATGCAGGAAATCGTCGGCCAGTTCAAACGGATTGATTTTGGAGAAAAAAGCCAAGTGCTGATTGTTTGTCAGTGGTATTTGAAACCGATGGCAATGCCAATAAAAACGCCAATCACGGTGCCGATGGCAATCAGTCCGAGCAATGTCAGCCAGTCCCATCTTAATTCGCGCAATCTGCGCGTAACAGTCAGCGCATGATTCCACATCGGCTTGTCGAGATTCACCGTGGAACAGCCGGTGAGTCAGAAGGGCCTGCGAACAAGTTCAAACAACGTTTTTGTTTGAAGCTGCGTGATCCCAGCGGTTGAAGCCTCGGCTCGCGCTTGCAATACGCCTGGATGAACAGCCGCCCAGAGTGGATGAACGATTAACTCCCCACGATTGCCGGAACGGGCGGCGGGCAAACCTCCAAATGCCGAAGCCGTCCATCCGAGCGCATGGAAGTAGGGCGGCGTTGCTGCGGCGACGAGTGGCTGCCAATGGGCCGTGGCAAAGTCCACGGGTGCGTTTCCGTCGAGTGCAAGCCGCGCCACATCGAGTGCCATGCGCCAATCGAGAATGTTGTGCCACGCAAGATTGCTGTAGTCACGCAGACAGTCATGGCATGAAGTCTGGCATTCGTTGGCGTGGCTCGCGGCAATGATGGGCGCGAGGAAAGAACTTGTCGGGTCTGACACAAATCGAAGCAGCCGCTCCATCGCTGCGGGCGTTGCGAACTGAGAGCAGTAGCCTGCGCCGTTTTCCAAAGCATCCGAAAGGAAAACCTGTCCGACTACGTCCCCTTGCGGATTGCGGACGACCCGCAGTCCGACTCGCAACTCCCACTCGTTAATGTCTAGCAGCACAGCAGCAGCACGGCGAAGTAAGAAACCGAGGGAGTAAAGTGCGGCTCGCCCTTCGACCCGACGCGGGTCTAAATCCAACGTTGGCGGCGTTGCGCGCAAACCAAGCACCAGCAGGTCGGTTCGTTTAATTGAGCCTAGCGCGCGGACATCAGGATTCGTGGCAGCATAGCGCACTGAGACAGGTTGCAAGCGGTGCTCCAAACGCTGCGCATTGATTTGATCTACGGCATCGCGGGTTACCCAAGTTTCACCTTGAGCCAATTTCTCGAATTGAAACAGTTGGCCCGCGTTGTCGTTCACCACGCAAACATCGCGCGGTTCGTCCGCCCAAAACTCAAAATTCAAATGTTGCGTCATCGGCAACGGTGCAGCGTCGGTTTTCGGACGTGAAGCTCGTGGCGTCCACTCGAACACTCCATCAAAATCACGCCCGCCCTCGTAAAGCGTGCGAAAGCCGCGCGGTTGCGCGAGTTGCACAATACGAAAAGCAGGTGCTCCACTTCCGCACACAGGACACGCGACTGTGTTAACTGCGGGCGAGAGGTCCACGGCCTGACAGTTCTGGCACATGCCAATCGGCACAGGCGGACCGAGAGGATTCACTTGCTCGCGTGCTTGCGTTCCGATGCGACGGTAGTGCGCCACTCCCGCCGCTGTATGCACGACGCCGTCCTTTACCGTTTCTGCGCCGGGGGCGAATTGGCTGATGGCAATGTCGAGGTCGCGATCCACGGAATTTTCCGGCGGCCACTCGCGGGCACGATTCGGGTCGTCGTGAAAAAGAATACGAACGCGAGTCGGAAACCCAAACATTGGCAACAGTCCGGCATTCGCGAGCCGCTCGCTCAATGAGTCCTGCGTGAAGCGTGCATCATTTGCAACCTGCGTAACCTCGTTGACGAGATGCTGCCGAACGAAGTCAAGCATTGCCTGTCGTTCTGCTTGAAGCTGAGGTGCAAAGACAAGCAACACGTCGCACGTTCGCTCAACTGCCGGCGCATTCGCGGCAATCCATCCTGTCACCAATTGCTCAACTGTCGCTGCTGTCGCCACGTTTGGGGGTTGATTCCAATTTACCGCGTCACCAAATTCGCCATGCACGTTGTCGCCGCCATCGCCGACAAAGAGCCCAAGGTCAACGAACGCCTGCCGCAAGACTTCCTTGTTCAGCACGCGCAAGGCGATGGCACGCCGCCGCAAATCAACGTAAGGTTGCGGCGGACGCTCACTGGTGATGCGGTCGGGCCGCTGAAAATAGTAGTCATCATGGCTGCGGCCTCGACAGAGCGTGAGCGCGATGGCAAGACCAGCGCCACGCCGACCGGCGCGACCGACCCGTTGCTGATAATTGAAACGCATCGGCGGCATGTTCGCCATCATCACGGCGAGCAACGAACCAATGTCCACGCCCGCTTCCATTGTTGTTGTGACACTGAGCAAATCCAATTCATCAGTTCGCGGCTCTTCGGTAGGGCGTGGAAGGCAAATGCCCTGAAAGAGACGTTGACGATTTCGTGCTTCTGCTTTGTTGGTTTGGCCGGTCAATTCCTCGCAGTTCAGGCGAAACACGTCACCTGCGCGTGTCGCGAGAAAGTTGTAGTAGTCTGCATCAATTGGGGCGGCGTTCAACGGCTGTGGCGGATCCAAAGGCTCAAGACAGTCAATACAGATGCCGCCGGAGTGATGCAAATGCACTCGCCGACATTGCGGGCACGCAAAGAAATGTTCCTCTGGCCGCACGAGGCACAGCCGTTCCGCAAAGAGGACTGCAATTTGTGCCGGCGAAAGAACTCCACACCGTTCCAAATGGTCTATCACGTCGCGCTCCAGCGTTTGAGGGTCTTCCGCGTTCTGCCGGGCAACGGCGTGAATGTAGCCGACGACATAGCGTGGGATGTTCTGCAAGGAATTCGCGTCGTGCGTCGAGAGTCGGCTTCGGCGCGAACCAAGCACTTGAATTACTCCGTCAGCCGTTTCTTGAACCAAAGGACGCGAAGCCGGAAAGCCAAGCCGGTCAGTGGTGGCAAGCGCGATGTGTAACGCCTCCAGGCTGCGTCTGCCAGAGGCGAAGACGATGTCCATCACTTCGGCGAAAGCGGCGTCATCAATGCGCACAAGATGTCGTTGCTGTTCTGGCGAAAGATTCAGCCGAGGCGCGGGCTGTCCCGCTGGATTCCACTCGTAAAGCTCGCGCCACGGGCCGCGTCGTTGGTCTGAATCCGTCCAAAGAACTTCTAGCCCGAAGCCACCGGGATTCATCCCTCGCGCGAGCAACCGCGCAGCAATATCAGTGGTAAAGCGAGGAATCGGAAACGGCCCGTGTTCGCCGCGTTGAGTAATATCTTGTGCCGCTTGAGTGTAAGTGCGTTGAGACACTCCGGGAGCAGGAAGATTTGCAAATGCAGGATTTGCCGCGCCAAGCAGAATTTGCGCTTCGGTTGGATGGGTTGCTGCAAATTCCGCCGCGAGTCGGCGGCGTTCGTCGTCGAGAGGTTGTCCGGCAAGTTGGGCTTGAAACGCCAGCGTGCCGCGTCCCGCTGTTCGGATAGCTTCTGTCAAACTTTGACGGAGTGCATCACGGTAATGAGCGAACCTCATCCCCGCCGAAAGTTTTGCGGCATCCTGTCGGCTGTCCGAAAAGACGACCAGTTTGCGGTTAGAGTGTTGCGCCGTCGCGGGTATTTGTCGCAACAAGGCGTCAGAAAGAACTTGGGCAATCTTTTGAAAACCGGTGCGCATGACGCGAATCGGGGTGTCCAGCCGACGGCCTCGCCGATCCTCATCGCAGCGTGGACAAATTGCAGGATACGCCTGACGCGCTCTGTCATCGGTTGGCGGATTTGGCCCATGCATCGCGGGCACATGATAGAGGTAGCCATTTCCTCCGCCGAGCGTGACCGATCCATCCGCGGGCAACAGATTTGCAGGACGCCAATGCCGCCGTGTCGGCACTTGATCCCATTGCGGTGTTAGCGGAGGGCGATTGTCAGAAGGCCAGAATACGGCGTAGTTCCGATACTCGCGGTCAAGCAGCGCCATCTCTGGCGACGCTTCAAGGTCAGGATGGTCTGCGCTGAGAAAATACGACCCCGGATTTTGCGGGTCATTGCGCCGATAACCGCCAAAGAAAATCTCTCCACAAGCCTCGCAAGCAAGCAATTCAAGCACACGCGAGCCGCAACGACAACTCAACGTTGGCTGATAGTAAAGCGCGCCAACCGAACAGGGTTCGGTTCGGCCAGTGACCTCACTGCATAGCGGATTTGTGCAAGCCCAAATGCCTTGCACGTTCCGAAAGAATAAATGTGCACGCACCGGCAGCGGCGCAGAGCCGTGGTTGGACCGTGCTGTTGCAAGACAGGCCAAGACGCCCTCAACTGCTTCGTGGCGATCGTTCTCCGGCAGCGCATTTTCGAAGAGTAAGTTGGCGAGTTGTTCCGGAGTTCGTGGCAGCAACTCTTGGCCATTGCCGTTCACAGATGCAGCCCGCAAAGCTTCGGCCACTCGCGTTTGTTCGGCCGCTTCATGCAAAAGTTGCTCCGATGTAGCTTGTGGAGTTGATGCTGCGCAACCTACGGCCTGATGCAACACGATTGACTGGCCGACAGAATTCGCGCTTGGCCCGAGACTGCGAGCGTAGTCGCGAAATGCAGCAGCGTGTGTGCGTAAGGTGGCGATGGCTGTGGCGTCCGGTGCCTGAATCGTGCCGTGTTCCCGGTAGAATCGGTTGCGGTCACGTCCAAAGAATTGTTCGAGATAAACTCGCCCTGCCTCTCCCGCATCAAGTGACGCGCTCGAAGCGATGATGCGAAGCTGATTGGAGTCAGGCGCGAGACCGATTCGGTCAAGGAGCACACGCAACAAGTAGGCGACCTCCGTTCCCGGCGTTCCGCGATACGTGTGCAATTCGTCCACGATGAGATGGAAGACGCGGTTGCGATCATCTTCCAACCACTGCCGCGTTGCGTCGAAGATTCCCGACTCGATGCCGCGCATCAGCATGATGTTGAGCATCGAATAATTGGTGATGAGTAAATCCGGCGGCGTATCCTGCATGTCCCAGCGCGACCACATTTCCGCCCCATCCATTGCCGGGAAAAAGCGGCGAGCTTCAGCGTCATTCGCAACAAGGCGGGCGTCGCGGTCCATTTCACGCAAGTCCGCTCTCAACCGGGCAGTGTTGCCTGCGTTTCGGTCGCCTGAAACGGGAGTGCGGCCCGTGTAACGCCCAAAGTAGAAACGATTGCCATGACGATGTGCGTTGAGCCACGCACGCGCAGGCGCGCTGTCGAGCGCCTCCCGCAAACGAATGAGTTGGTCTTCGACGAGAGCATTGAGCGGGTAAAGCAACAAGGCCCGAATCGCTGCCGGTCGCACAGCAGGGTCTTCGTTAGCGCGCTGCGGAATGCGCGGCTGCCAGCTGCGCCGGTCGCCAGTCATCGTGTAATGATTCCACCAATCCCAATTCTGGTCACGAGCGCTGCGCGCACCCCATGCTCTTGACTCGCGCACAAGCGCGGCGAGAATCGGCAACAGGAAACACTCCGTCTTGCCTGAACCCGTTCCCGTCGTAACGACCACATCTCGACCATGCACAACTGACTGCTCAAAGGCACGCCGTTGGTGTTCGTATGGTTGCAAGTCCGCGCGAAACGCGCCGCAAGCAATGAAGTCCGCCAGTTCGTCCGCTGCCGGAGCGCCCCAAGAGCCGTCCAACAAATCGTGCGCGACTCCTCGAAAATCTCGCCCGCACGGTGGATACGCTGGCACAGGCTCAATCAGCGGCTCACGCCAGAGATAGCCATCACGGTCGAGCAAGGCGCGTCGCTCACGAACCAAATCCGGATAACGCAAATCAAAAGGGCTGTCCAGATACCGCAAGTAGAGGTCGCGGAGACTATCGAAAAGTGCGAGTGGATTGTTCATACGAGCGGTTGGCGAAGGAGTTCGGCGGCAAGACGTGCGACTTCGGGCGGCACTTCCGAATAGGTGAGTTGTCCGTTGGCGTAAACGGGCGGCAACCCGGAGCAAAGCACCAAGGCCCGCTCCAAAAGGCGCGGCGGGCGGCAAATAGCCGGAACGCTCAACGCGGCAGCATCGTGGTTGTAGTGCAAGACGTTATGCCGATGCCGACGTAGTAGCGCATACAGCGCGACGGCGCGGGGCATTTCAAACACCTTGTCCTTCCAACGTAAGAAGTAACGCGGTCGCTGAAAGTGAATCAGAAAACGTAGCATTCCAAAGTGGGAGGCTTCCGTCTCGCGTCGCTCGATTTTGCGCCACGCTAATTTTGTCGTCTCAAACTCGTGGATGATCCAGTCCGCGCCTTGCGGAAATTCTGACGGGCTTCGCGCTCGCGACGGTGGATCGCAAGGCGGTAGATGCGAGAGAATCGCAAGCGGAGCATCATGCTGAAAACGGATGCCTGTCTGCACGGCCAATTCCGCCAGAGCCGTTGCATCTGTTGCAACAACGCGAATCACGTCCGGCACGTCGAGCGAATCAAGTATTTCACTGTTCAAATTTTGAGCACTGCAAGTCAGTCGCTCGCGGAGCGCGGGAGAACGTGCGCCACACAAAACTCCGCACAGGCCCCCTGAAACAGAATGAGTTGCCAACGTGGGCGGCGCAATGCGCCAGCCATCTTCGCAATCCGCCGCGAAAAATTCCACATGCGCCAACCGCTCGAAATCGAGTCGTAGTTGTTGATGCAAAGGAAACTCATCGTTGCTTTCGGAATTAGCTTCTCCATCGCTCGAATGAAGTTGCTCAACAGCCTGACGAAACTGCTGCCATGAGCCTTCACGGCGTGCCGATAGCCAGAGCAATAATTCGTTCGGCCTCATCGCATCTTCCTCCGAAGTTGTTTCGCAACGGCCCTATACCGCTTCCACAAAACTTTGCTTTGGTCGTCTTCCTTCGCGATGCGAAGCCCTTTGCAGCCCGCTTCACGAATGGCCGCGCTCCATGCAGCCAGTTTGCGAGTGGCCGTGCGGTTTCCTGTCGGCACGCGAACGTCATTCTGTGGTTCATTCGAATGGAGTAACACGATACGCGCGGATTGCTTATCCACATGAGCGGCGTCGAGCGGTAACGCCCACACAGGTTCAAAAGAAACCATTGCGAGAAGCGTTTCGCACCGGACATCGCTACGCACATAGCAGCAAAAGATTTCACCGGGTCGCGCACCGACGAGCAGCGGGTTCGTGATAGGCACACGAACCTGTCTCCGGAGTGTGGCGTCAAGTTGGCAAGTGCTCGCACCACAGATCGCCGTTCCAGTGCCGAAGTCGTGGGCTTGCCACTGCTCCCACGATTCCTCCATCGTGCAAAGTGAATACGTCTTAGCTTGGTCGCCGAACCAAAGCCGGTGATTGCCTTCTGAATCCCACCCCGGCGCTTCAAAAGCACCATCGCTGGTCCGCTGCGCCAGATGACCGTCAATCTTCACTTCAAATCCGTTTGCAAATTCGCCCGTGAATCGGATGCGCGGCGGATAACCGGCAAGCCATGTGTTTCTCTCCAGCCTGATGCCACCGACAAAATGCGGCTCAATTTCGTGCGCCGGACAAAGAGCGTTAAGAATATCCCGCTCATCGCGCATCGGCACGGCGCGTATCGGGATCACGTCGCGGAAAAGCAGCCAGCCAGCGGGCACGCCCGAACTAGCGTCATCGCTCATTTCCGGTGTTGCGCATCCTGCTTCGGCAAGAGCCGCCGAGACTTCTTCTCGCAACCGTTTCGTTGCCAGAACGACATGGCGCGCATTCAACCAAAGGCGTGCCGTCGAAACGAAACCATGCAAACCAAACTCGTCACCCGGTGCGAGCACGTAGAGTTCACGTCCGCCCAAAACCCAACGCCATTTTCGCGCATCGTCGCGCCCTCGCCACTCAATGCCTTGGGTCAGCGCGTTGCCTGCGTCAGCGAGCGTGACCGGCTCGTAACAATCCTCGCGCAACTCAGTCAGATGCAGTTCACCTTGCGTGCCCGTGACTTCAACTTCGCTCGGCATTCCGTCGCAGCGGTCAGGCGCAAGCGCCAGATTTCTGACGACTCCACCTCGCCCGAAAACAAGTTGCACACGCAAATGCAAATCTGCGTTTGAAGTCTGGGCGGTGCGAGAACCTGTCGGACGACGCGGGCGTGATGGTGGAGTAGCTGCGGAAGGTGCGGTTGGACGATACGTGGGCGGGCGAGGCGTTTCGTCCAGCTCTGGTGTTTTCGGGCGCGACGGGGCTTCGATAGCCGGTTCCCTTGGTGGTTCTTCCATCTCGACCTTTTCTTTTACGTCACGCCGCGCTTCTTTCTCTGCGACAATCCGCGCTTTTTCACGCGCTTCCGCTTCCGCTCTTTCTTTTTCTTCTGCTTGACGGCGTTCCTCAGCCCGTTGTTCTTCCTCGGCGGCTACGCGCAACTTTTCGCGTTCTTCCGCTTCGGCTCGCTGTTTGGCTTCGACTTCCGCTTTAAGGCGCACCTCCTCGCGCAATTGCGCGTCTGCCAACGCCCTTGTTTCTTCAGTTCGCCGCTTTGCTTCGGCTTCCGCTGCGAGTTTTTCTGCGGCAAGGCGTCGCTCCTTTGCGAGCCGTGCATTTTCTCTGGCTTCCGTTTCTTTCCGGCTTCGTTCTTCGGCCTCTGTATGAAGGCGAGCGTCGTCACGAGCCCTAGCTTCTGCTATCGTTTTCTCAGCGGCAAATCGCTCACTTTCCTCCTTCGCCTTTTGTTCGGCGAGCTTCTTGGCCCGATTGCGGCGAATCAAACCCCATGCTCCTACCGCCACAATTGCAAGCAGCGCGAAGATGGCGATGAGCGGGGTCATTTCATTGCGCCGACGAGCCAATCGCGGCCTTTTGCCGTAAGTCGGTATTTCTGAAGGCGGCTGGTGGGTTTGTCCGGGATGGTGCGTTCCAACCAACCCGCCGTCACTAATGGCTCAACATAGGTTTTTCGGAAGTGCTCGCGGTCAATCATACCCGTCGCCGTCTGAAGTTCTTCCCGCGACCTGGCTTCATTGGTGGTTGCGCCCAACACCTTTTCAACCTGCGCGGTGACTTGCGGGGTGACTTGCGCGATGGTCAGACCAAGCGCGCGGGCGAGTTCTTGTAATGATTTTTCTTTGAGCAGGTTACGGCCGGAATCAACTTGCGGGGTGACTTGCGGGGTGACTGCCGGGTTGGGTCTCGTTAGCTTCTGGATGAACTGGCCGCCTTCCTGGCGGAACTCGGGTGTGGGCAGACCGGCCTTTTTGCAGCGGGCGATCATGTCGAGGATGCCGCTGCCGGCTTTTTCAGCGTAGCGAGCCAGGAACATCGGGTCGGCGATGAGCGGATTGCGGGGGATGGAAGCGTGCGGCGCGCGAAGAGACTCGGGCGTGAGTGGAAGCGGAAGTTCTCCGGGATTCCAGACTTCAAACCGGTCGGCGAAGAGCATGACCTGCACGCTGGCGTTGCTGGTGTAATCGCGGTGGGCGACGGCGTTGACAATGGCCTCGGCAACGGCTTCGCGAGGGAGTTCATATTCGACCGGCGCTTGCGGCCCAAGCGCGCGCGTGCCGACGGCACGGGTGATTTTGGACATCACGAAGTCAACGGCTTGGTCCACGAGTTCAAAAACCGTGCCTTTGTAAATCTGGTAAGAAGGAATGGGCTTGCCAACCTCCGTACCGTGGAAGTGCATGCACTTAACTTCGGAAGTGAGCAGGAAGCGCTGGGGCTGGCGGCCAAAAAGGAGGACGGCGGCGTGAGTCGGCTGGCCGGCGTCGAGCAGGTTGAGATGGGCCAGCGCCTCGGCTGGTGGAGTATCTTCGCGGAGCGGGTATTGCCGCTCGCGACCAGCAATGCCAAGAAACCATTTTACTTTGTCTTCCGCAATGTCAGCAAGAGTGGCATCGGGGCAGGCAGCGGCATCGAAGGGCCGGATGCGGAGTCGTCCGGTGCGCTCCAGATGCTCGACGAGGCTGGCGTAAAGCGTGGCGGTAAGGTCGGCGATGCCAGTAAACCGGCGGCGGATCAATTGCGCGCCTGCTTTATTGATGAGGGCGCGCATCTTGGGGTAGCGACCGTGGTCGTCCGCGCCTTTCACGTAGATGAAACGCGTTTTGCCCAACGCGGTGGCGCGATCAAATTCGCGTTCGGTGGGTGACAGGCCGGTGGCGTCTTCGTAGCCGTATTCTTGACCGAACAGTCCGACGTAAATCGGACACCGACCAACTTCGTCGAGGTAAACCTCATCCGCCCGGCGGTCGGAGGCGGGCAAATCCTCAAACAGGAAAACGTCAAAGAACCGACGTAGCAGTGCGTCGCCGCGAACGAAATCGCGAATGGCCCGGCGTTCCTCCGCCAGTTCCTTCTGCACGCTGCTGATGAAGATGCGGTCGCTCATGGCTGCAACGATTGTAGATTGTTCCCGGAAATCTTACGGATGATGCCGTGTTTCAACCGGGTTGAAAAGGATTTCCCCACAGCTTTCAATCAATACGTTTGAATGCCCGGAGAATCCATGGACACGTTTTGGATTCTCGCCGGACGAAATCAGGATTCGCACTGTGCGGGGCCATGGACTTGACACGGTCTGGTCACGAACTGGATGTAGATGCGGACTGGGTGCGGACAGGGACTGGATATGGTCGCGGACTGACTACGGTCTTGATCAGGTCACGGACTGGATGCGGACTTGGACTGGACACGGTCACGGCTACGGTCGTGGTCACGGACTGGACACGGGTTGACTGAGTTTGCGGACAAAGGCGCGACTGTTGCGTGGACATTCGAGGATAGTGCGTGGATGGTGGGTGGACACTGCGTGGACATGCCCGGCTATTGCGCGGAAATTGTGCCGGACATCCCGGCGGACATGCGTGGATATTCCGTGGAAACGGCGTGGCCGCCTGTGGATATTCGCTGGACACTGGTGCGGACATTACGCGATCTGCCGCCTTATCTTTTGATAAGGGGATGGTGTCTCTAACCAAAATGACCGGCTTTCCAATTCCAGAAAGCCGGCTTCAGTTCCGTTCGGCTGAACGTCCCAGAACTTTCGCACTGATGTGCAGATGCCAAAGCACTGAACGGGCGTTCTGAAACCGGCAGCGAAACGGAGCAGGTCGGGAGTGGCATGAGCGGACGACGGCGAAGTGGAGCGCGGTTTCAGGAACGACCGTTGAGTGCGCCACCGTATAGGTGCATCCGAGGCGATTTGTCTGGCCGGTTTCCGAGTGCCCGCAGGAAAGCCGGCCAGTCAAAGCGCCGGATTTAAGCGGCTGCTGTTTGGTAATTTTGTTTCAGCCGGTTTGTTTTTTGAGGCGCATACGCACCAGTGCCAACAGGTCTTTTTCGCTTTCGAGCCCGCGCAAATAACCGTTGAGAACGCCTAAATGATAACTGATGCCGCTGCTCATCAATCTCCAATTCGTCCCGTTGAGTGTTTCCTCAATGACGTTTTTCAAATCCTTGATGCTGTCGCGGTCATTGCGTCCCGACTTGGCGTCCTGAACGCTAAAGGACATTTGCACGTCTCGTTTGATGGCCGGCGTTCCAAGATCGAGTCGGATGAATCTTTCCCTCTCCAATGCTGGAACCAAGAGGTTCTGCAAATCCACGACCGTGAGCTCTTTCAACTTTGCAATCTCGTCATAAAGGTTCTGCCGTTTTTGGCGCAATTCCTGTTCGGCCTGTTCCCTCTGGAAATTTTCGGAACTCACCCGATAACTGTCATATTCTCGGCCTTCTCCTTCGGACATGCAGAATCGCTCCCGGTCAGCCGCATAATGTTCATCTGGCGCTACCGGCTCTTCCACGGTCAGGGATTCTGTTTCAACCTTGCCGCATTTCGGACATGTCGTGACGACGCTGATTTCTTTGCCGATGCGCTGATATTCGATTTTGGCTTCACTCTGACACAGCGTGCAAAGGACTTTTTTGCGCCGGTATTCTGCGCCATCTTCGTAAAAAGCTCGCCGGGAAGCACATTTTGGGCAAATAAAGATGAAAAGCACCTGGTTGCTGCCGCCCCGGTCGTGCAAATCTTTCTCCTCACAAACCATGTCGGAAAAACAGGTAACGCAGCGAATCCCACGAGGCGATTTGGCCTGTGCCAATTGTCTGTCCCGCTGGCGGTCGTTTTCACGCCAGAACATGATGGCATCGGCTTTGTCTGCGTAACGTTCCCCGCGCAGAAAATACAGTGCAACTTTGGCAAGCAGTGTTCGCCAGTGTTGTTCCGCTGGCGCGCCGGCAGCAGCTTCAATGAATCGTTTTTCAAGATTGCGGCATTCTTCGACGGTTTGCCGGTCGTATAGATCACTGTAATACGCTTCGTCCTTGAGATACGTGTAGTAATTCATGGTGCTCCTTTTTGACGGATAAATTGCACTGCTCGTTTTCGGATCACGACAAAAACCTGACCGTCTATTTTGTGCGCCTCGCACGCCCGGACTGCTTTGGCCTCCATCAGAATATCCCGCGATGAATGGAATCATATTTGTCAGGATTGTGGTATCAGGCTTGGGACATGGAGGTTATTGGCGCGGCAGAATCGCCACGTTGAAAAATGGTGATGGTGATACACGATTGGACCGCTCTCGGTGTGCTACGGTCTCCGGCATGAATGAATTTTTGATTTTGGCTGGAGGACAAGGAGGACTGGTACCCCGTCTATTCCCCTGGGTGGCCAGCCCGCGTGGATTTTTTCATTTTGTGTCGTTGGGACAACTTTTTCACGTCCTGACCAGGTAGAGTTGCGCGTTATGTTTAGTGCCGTTGCTCATAAAAGTCTGGCGGGAGCGGAGGGCTATTTCGTCGAGCACCTGTCCCAGAACGATTATTATGCCGCTGGCGAAACCCGGCCCGGCCAGTGGATCGGCATTGGCGCGGATCGGTTGGGATTGAGCACCGGGCAACCCGTCACCCGTGAACATTTTTATGCCCTCTGTGAGAACCGGCATCCAGACACCGGCGACCGGCTTACGTTGCGGCAAAATGAAAAGGACAAGCGCCGGGTGTTCTTCGATTTCACCTGTTCGCCGCCCAAGTCAGTGTCCGTCCTGGCAGTAGTAATGAACGACCAGCGGTTGATCGAGGCCCACGAGGAGGCTGCACGGGTTGCATTTCGCGAACTGGAAACGTTCGCAGCAGCACGGGTGCGCAAGGCGGGCAATCAGCGTGACCGGACCACTGGCAATCTGGCCGCCGCCGCGTTCGTGCATTCCAGTTCCCGCGCGCTCGACCCGCAGTTGCATACCCACTTCACCGTCTTTAACGCCACATTCGACGACCGGGAACAATGCTGGAAGGCGCTGCAGGCGCGTGCGATGTATGACGCGATTCAATATGCCACGGCCGTTTATCGCAATGAACTGGCGCGGCGAGTGCGGGAGATTGGCTATCGTACGTCAGCGGCCAAACATGGTTTTGAAATCGAAGGTGTCGGCGATGATGTGATGAGGAAGTTTTCCAAGCGTGCCGAGGAGGTTCACAAGATCGTTGGTGAAATGGAAAGAAGGCTCGGCCGTAAACTTTCCAACAACGAGGTGTCTTACGCTGTACATCAAAGCCGGACCAAAAAGCTCAAGGGCATCTCGACATTGGAAGTGCGCGAGCACCAACTGGCACAGTTGTCCGAACAAGAACTTCAATCACTCCGGGTGCTCATGACTTCTGCTCGACCGCGTGGAGAAATGCCGATTCTGGAAAGCGAACAGGAGGCGTTGACCCATGCGGTGGCTCATGTTTTCGAGCGACGATCCGTGGTGCCGGAGTATGAATTACTGGCCGCTGCGCTTGAATATCGTCCAGGTGGAGTGGATTTGCCGCGCCTCAAAGAGCGCGTAATCCGATCCCCGGAATTGGTGCGGACTGACCTGGGACTTTCTACTCAGAAGATTTTGGAAACAGAATTGTCACTCATCCAAGCGGTGAACGCGGGCCGTGACGCTGACGCACCGCTGCATCCAACATATCAGCCCGCTGACTGGCTGAGTGAAGACCAGCAACTTGCTGTGCTGCACGTGCTGCGGACCGGTGACCGCATCACCGGCGTCCGTGGTCTGGCTGGCACTGGTAAAACTACGGCATTGCGTGAACTGGTTGCGGCTTGCCAGGAAGCGCACATCGAGCCGTTGTTTTGCGCGCCGACGGCGGCGGCGACTGATGTCTTGAAAAAGGAAGGTTTCGAGGCGGTAACACTGCAAAGTCTGTTGCTGTCGAAGCCTCTGTTGTCCAAGCGCAACCTGGTTGTTCTCGATGAAGCTGGGGCGGTCGGTATTGACGATATGAAGCGGCTATTTGACTTGGCGAAAGATTGTCGAGTGATCCTGTCCGGCGACACCGGCCAGCACGCATCTGTTGCGCGCGGCGACGCGTTGCGAATCCTGGAGCAGTATTCAGACTTTCAATCCGGCCAATTGACCCGCATCCGGCGCCAACGCCGGGCTGAATATCGCAAAGCCGTCGAACTGGCGGCACAGAAACGAACGGCGGAAGCATTCGAGCAGTTGGAACGCATAGGCGCAATCGCGGAATGTTCCCGCGACAATCTGCACGATTGCGCCGCTCGGTTTTATCTGGAAGCGTCGAAACAAAGCCAGTCTGCGCTGCTGGTCGCACCAACATGGAATGAAATTGATGCGGTGACGGAGAAAGTGCGCGCGTTGTTACAAGTATCCGGACGTTTAGGAAACGAAGAAAAAGAATTTCGAGTTTTCGATTCGCTCTCGTGGACGGAGGCGCAAAAGCGGGATGTGCAGCAATATCGCCCCGGCATGATGCTGCGTTTTCATCACAGAGCTGGCGGATTGGCCAAAGACGAATCTCTTGAAGTGGCAGCCGTTACTGACGACGCGTTGCGACTGCGGCGGCGCGACGGGTCTGAGATTTCCATGAAATTGAACGCCGTCACTGCTGCATTCGATGTCGGCGAACCGCGCAGGTTGAAAATTGCCGCCGGCGACAAGCTGCTGTTGCAGGCCAATTGGCGCAAAAGATTCGTCAACGGTGAGCTCGTGGAAGTCAGGGCCATTCAAGGTGATTCCATTTTGCTGGCTGACGGCCGGGTGATTCCTGACCATTATCGCACATTCACCCACGGTTACGCAGTCACTTCCCATGCCGCTCAAGGCAAAACTGTGGATGAAGTATTGGTCGTAGCGTCGTCCCGTTCGTTGCCCGCCATCCATAGGGAACAATTTTACGTCAGCATCTCACGCGGGCGTGACACCTGCCGCGTATTCACCGATGACACTGACCTGCTGCGTTCGCACGTCACACACTCCAGCGCCCGCATCGCCGCCGTGGAAGCTGTTCCGCGCATCCACAACCGAGAATTCATCCAGCGCGTTTTGCAACGGGGTTATCGCTTCCTGAAACGTTTCCGCCAACGCATGGCGCAAACACAATCCATTTTACCCCATAAAAAGTATGAACAACGACACGAACCATCCTATGAATCTAAGCGCCAACTCCGACGTAGCATCGGCGTCTAGCCCACGCGATAATCCTTGTTTCGACATTGATCCCACTGTCGCCACGCTCATCGTGTTTGCCGACGATGAACACAGTTACATGCTGCCGTATGCGCAGTTTCTATATGCGGAATTGATCCCCAATCCGGTATTGGAGGTGCAGAGGGAGGCACCGCCAGAAAAATTGACGATCCACTTCGTCGCCGCCGAGGTCGAGATGTTTGGCAGTGGCTTCAGGTCCATCGTGCGGGCGCTTCAAAAATACGAATTGAAGTTTGTAAAGTCGGCAGGCCGGCGCTACGCCGCTTTGTTAAAAACCCACATTGCCGCCGTTGCCATCACTTTAACCAAGGAAACGCCATGAATAACGAAATCAACGAAGTGCTCGCCAGAAGATCGTATGGCAAGCCGGAGCTCATTTCTTCCCAAGCCAGGGAACTGCTGAACCTGCGGCGCTTGCCAGCCATGTTGAATATGGCACAGACCGCCGCAATGCTGGGGCTGGCTGAACATGACATCCCGGTGCTGGTGCGCGCCGGATTGCTCAAGCCATTGGGTAATCCGCCGCCCAATGCGGTAAAGTCGTTCGCCACGGTCCAGGTCATGGAACTGGCGGGCGAAATTGCCAGCCTCAACAAAATCCGCAACACAGTCTATGAATACTGGCGTGACAAAAACGCCAGCAGGGGAGGTTCTGAATCCAGGCCGCGTCATGTCCGCAACGGTCACGGCTGATCCGGCGGCGTGCCTGCGCTTCCATTTTACGGCGCGCGGTCGCCGTCAAGGTTGTGCGCTTCGCGCCTCCACCTATGACCGCGCCCGCGGCTGCCGTGGGAATCGCGCTTAAGATTCCCGCCGCCAAAACTGCATCGCCGGAGTGAAAATCAGTCCAAACAACAATTGTCATCATGGCCGCAACACGGCAGCTCGTGAAATGGTGGAAACGGGTCAAACGGTGCCGGCGGCGGCGTTGGCCGTCCGACAGGCATGTAAATGACGATAACGGGTGGAACGTGAGGCATGGGTTTCCCGTGTAATAATTTCCGCCGCAATCCGCCGCTCAATGTCCAGGCGAGAAACGGAATCAGGAGATATACGAGTCCCACAAAAATGTAGAGGCCGTAATCGCGAATGACTCCATCGAGAAAATCAAACACCGGCTGCAAGAGTTCAGGGCCATTCAAGTGCATGTTGTCCTCCTTATGCGTTGGCGATTTGAGCCGCTGGTTCAGCAATCTTGCCCTCCAGGAACATTTTTCGTTGCCGTTCGTATTCGCCCAGCGACGGCAATTCAACCTTTGCTTTGCGAGCATAAGCGCGATGCACGGCCTTGCTGTTGTGGCCGAGTGCTTCCTGCGCGAACCGCTCTGGATAGCCAGCGGTCTTCGCGCGTTCCGCCCATGCGTAGCGGTAGCTGTGCAACGTGACGCCTTTGATTTTGAGACCGACACAACGTTGGTGAAATTCCGTCGCCCGGTCGCCCGCCCGCACTGTCCGCAGATACGGAAACAGTGGACCGCTCCCTGGCAAATCTCGGAGAATCTCCGCCACTTCCCTGTCAAATCGCATGATCGCAATCGAACCGGTCTTCTTGCGGGCAAAGCTGATGACGTTGTGTTCCCAATCAATGTTTTCCGCCTCAAGGAAGGCGATGTCCGATTGGGCCGCGCCCAAGTGCCACGCCAGTTGGTAAAACGCTTTGCGTTCGGGATTCAATTCACGCGCGACGATGGCCAGATGTTCCGCCAAGGTGATGCCGCGCTTCTCCTTGAATTTGACGGCGGGCCAGCGTTTCTTCGGAAGCACCGGCCACGGCAGCCAGTTCATGTCCAGGGCGAAGTTGTGAATGCGCCGCAGATAAATGTTGGTCGAGATCGAGCCGCTCTCCAGCACTTTCAAAAAGTGTTCGGCCTGGGTTTCGAGGACGACCAGATTGCGAAGCGAATCAAACGCCTTGTCCTTGATGGCGGTGAACCAGCGTGTCTGTGTGTCGCCGGTTTTGAGCTTGGGGATTTCGTCCATGACGTGCTGCCACGTCCGCTGGGCGGCTGCCGGGTCTCCGGCCTTCCAATACACCCGCGCCAGATGCAAGCTGAACGCGGGGGCAACCTCGGTTTCGTTTTTGGCGGCGACGAGACGAAACGCTTCGTCCTTGTCGCGGGTCTTGAGTGTGATTTGCTGTTTGGTAACGAGGTCTTCGCAGTAGTAGGTGCCCCAGCCACGGCGGAACACCCGGTAACGGTTCTTCATATTTCGATTCATGTTGTGAGCATGAACCAACCCGATCCGCCCTCCCAAGGGTGCTCTCGGCAAGTTACTTCAGTTTTTCTCGAATGGTGGCGGTGCTCGCCAGCCACTGAAGATTTCACTGAAACTCGACGCTTTTTCCTCCAAAAGCCCAGCAAAAAGGCTGGAGGCGAGGGTCGGAATCGGACGCGTCTCGCCTTCCACAAGCCACTCGAAATCAACTGTCTAAATCATCACCGTTACCCTGATACTAAAGGCTTTCCTGCATTATGTCAAGGATAACTCCAACCGACTTTTCTTAACTCCATTTAACCCCCACCAAACGGTATTTGCTGGCACTTCTGCTGGCACTTTTGACGAGGTTCGTTTTGAATTCTCATGCTGGTGCCAATTGGTTGAAGCGTTTCTCGAAGTCACCGACGACACGAAGGATTTCGTCGAAGTCGGGCACTTCGCCGAAGAACATTTCGCCGCGCATATCCTGATAGTCTTTGCGCCACGCATCAAGGTGGTGGGCGGGCGGCACGAACCGGAGCGCGCCGGGATGGAGCGTGGTGTAGTCCACCCATGACCAGCGGAAAAAGATTTCACGATGCGCGGCCACACGATCAAAGAGCGCGCGGTCTTGGGCAGCGCGTTCGGCCACACCGCGCGTGATGAGACACCAGACATCATAGTAGTGCCGGGCCATGCGAAATTTGCGTGGTTTGTCAGCGGGACGAAAAGTTTCCTCATGCAGCAGCAGGGCTTTTTCCCAAAAGGTGCGTTCGGCAGCGAGAACGCGGACTGGAATAGCCGCCCCGCTTGCCAGATTCGGGAAAGCTTCGGCGAGATAGGGCTGAATCAATTTTTCCTGGTGCGGCCAGTCATCCGAGCGCGCACCGAGTTCGATTTTTACAACCGGACGCACATAACCGGCCTCGGTCGGGTCAAAAACGCCGGGATAATGGAACAGAAGGCATTGGCCATCGTCCATGTCGGGATCAACTTCAAGTTTCCAGCCGGTGGGGCCGAGCGCGGCATGGATGCGGTCGGCCAGCGCGGGCTGTAAAGTTTCCTGCACCCAGCGGCGGCAGGCTTCCATCAGGGCTTCGAGGCGGAGCTTGCGTTGCTTTTTGCTCGGAGCCTGGTCGGGAGATGCGTCACCGGCGAAACCCAACGTCTGTTTGTCCACGATGAGATCAATGTCTTCGGAAAAACGCTCAATAAGTTTCCACGCCTTGGAAAGCGAAGTGCCGCCCTTGAAGGTGAGATGCGGTCCAATTCCCGGCAGCGCGAACAGTTCGCGCAGCGTCCAGCAAATCCAAAAATCTTTTTCAACGCTCGCGGCCTGCAAGTGCATCCGCTCCTCGACCTGAAGGCAGGCGAGCCGGCGATCCTTCGAGGACATTTTGAGGAAACCATCCATGATTCAAGTCGTTTTGGCGGCGATCCGGTGCAGAATGTTCGCTACCCAAGCAGGAGCGTATTTGAGGTCTTTGAGCAGTTGCACCTTGTCATCGGCGTTGAGTTGACGACGCAAAATGGCGAGCACCTTGTCGTCCACATGGCGTTGACCCAGATGGCGAAGGGCTTGAATGACGGTGCCGCTTTTGCGCCCGGCGGTGGCGACATTGCGCGGAGTGGTGTGCTTGAGGATGATTTCACGCTGGCCGAGTTTGACGCGGCGGGATGCTCCATCGGTCAGGAAAAGAATTTTCATCGGCACCTGATCGGAAAGACCGAGGACGTTGGCGGCGTAGGCCCCGGCGGGTTGGAGCCGGACAGAATCCCGGCTGACCAGCGCCTTGGCCACCGCGTCGGCGGATGCAGCCACACGACCTAACGTGGGGTGGTCAATCGGATAGTCATAAAGACCGCGCGCGAGCTGGCGAATCACGCCTTTGCGCGACAGGCGAGTCAAAGCCATGCCGACCGAACGCGGGTCGCCAAGCTGGGTCAGGTCTCGCGGAGTGAATACCCAACCCCTGCCATGTCCAAAGATGATCGCTCTCGCCTTTGGCTCAATGACTTGTGTTGATTTAGTCTGTCTTTTCATGTTGAAAATAGTGGTATGTTTTTACAACAGAAAGTCAACCTCGTCCAGCTTTAATGCGAGCGCCGGCGTCTTCATGCACATGAAGGCGCGGCTCAATCGCAACCCGGATTCCTGACGACGTTGCTGGCGAAATATCATTCGCTGATTGCCGAAGGCCAACCCCGGATTCGGGAAATTCTGGTGACGGAAAATAAATCTTCCGGCCTTCAATCCGAAGCGACTCTTAATTGAAGCTCACGGCAATAACCATGAACGATAGAATCGCGATTTATTTGTATTTGATGCGTCCATCCATAGGGAATTCGTGTTGGCATTAAATACATTCCCTATGTTTGTCCAAGTGGATTTTGAGAGATTTGTAATAACTTGAATTGTGTAAAAGCGCGGAATCGGACCATTTATTAAAAGGCTTGGGCCAAAAGTCGGTAAAGATTGGATGTTCAACTGGTAGGGCGTATTGATTATAT
>Ga0326728_10006271_pt1 | contig 32211 bp, 24 predicted proteins | sample MB3enrmetagenome_FD_207602 | JGI IMG/M metagenome (GOLD analysis project Ga0326728, IMG submission 207602) | Lab enriched peat soil microbial communities from McLean, Ithaca, NY, United States - MB31MN | ecosystem: Environmental > Terrestrial > Soil > Wetlands > Peat | place: USA: New York... | reverse complement strand
CACGCAATTGGCCGCCTGTTAGGGCAGGCGGCGCGAAAAAGAGGCGTTGAAACTGGCGAAAGCGATCTTGACGCCGGCGGCAGAGAGCTGGCCGGCCGTGTCGTACGACTGGTCGTAGGCCGCGTCTTCATCCCGGGGCAACTCTTGCGTGCGGCCCAGGATCACCGGAATGTGTTTGGCGGCCAGCAGGTCCTTCACCTTGTATGACTCCACGCCCCCGCCGAGAATCATCTTCAGCTTCTGTTTATCGCAGAACTCCACGGCACTGCGAATCTCACGCTTGCCCTCCGCCATTACCAGCAAGGGCAATTGGCCGCGCACCACGGGCGCCAGGGCCTCGAGCTTCAGGTCACGATCGTAGTTTGCCACCGACCCCTTTTCCATTACCTGCGCGTAATGCCGCGCGCGCTCCATCAAATCAGCCAGCTCATTGATCCGCTTGTCGTAATCCTGCTTCACTTCGGAGAAGGGGCGCTGCCGGATATTGAAAGTGGCGAAGTCGAACGTCCGCGTTTGCATGGTCGGCCAATTTACCACCATGGCCGCGGAGCGGCGGATGAGCATTTCCTCGATGGTCCAGCCGGCGAGGTTAATGGCCGAAGCCTGTCCGGAAATCACCTCGCCGCCGCCGCGGAAACCGCCCCCGCCGAGAGGCGCCGCCAGCGCATGTGTGATGCCATTGGCGCGCGCCACGGGAATCAACTCGCTCGCCGGGTGAACGGCCGTCATAGCCACCAACTGCGGGTTGTAGGTGCCGACATCCGTGGTGTCCACGGTGACGCCTTCGGCTTCGACTTCCGTCAATCCCAGGTCGGTGATGGCGTCGAACAGACCGGGATACACCTCGAGACCCTTGCCGTCAATCACCTGCGCATCAGCAGGCACTTTAACGGCGGCGCCTACGGCAACAATCTTGCCGGCGCGGATCACCACCGTTCCATGCTCCACCGGCGGCCCCGTCAGCGTGGTTATTTTGGCGTTGCGGATGGCGTAGACATGGGTGGGCGGTGCAGCGCCTGCTCCGGCCGCAGCATGCGTGCGAAGCAAGGGCGCGAGGGCCAGGACGGCCACCACCGCAAAGGGTACGAGTCGCGTTTTCATCTTCATCGGTCTCCCCTTGGAAATTCAAAATTCAAGATTCAATATTCAAAACTCGAGACTCGAAATTCGAAATTCGTCCGAGTTTCGAATTTGGAGGTTCGATTCTCGATTGCCGGCCTAAACGTCCACGCTTTAGGCAGCCGCAACAGGCCAACGCACCGCTAGATCGATTGCGGCCTGGGCGGTGCCCCCGGTGGCCTGGTCCCGCCTCCCTGTCCCGGCCTTCGCCCGGCGCCTCGGGGGCCTGCCTGCCGGCTCGCCGCTTCGGCTGCTTTCTTTTCTTTTTCGATCAACGCCGTCTTCTCTTTTTCCAGGTCGGCGCGATGGGCAATGTCCTGCTTGCGGTCGAAGTAAACCTGTCCGTCAATCAGCACTTTCTGCGCCACCGAGTAGACACTGAGCGGGTCTTTGTCGTAGATAGCGATGTCCGCGTCTTTACCCGTTTCGAGCGAACCCACCCGATCGGCGATGTGCAACTGAATGGCCGGGTTTATGGTCACGAGTTTCAGCGCCGCGTCGTGCGAGAGGCCGCCCCACTTCATGCTCTTGGCCGCTTCCTGGTTCAGGTGCGTGGCTTCCGAGGCGTCGTCGGAGTTGATGGATACCACGATGCCGCGCTCGGTCATCAGCGCGGCGTTGTAAGGAATCGCGTCGAAGGCTTCCACCTTGTATGCCCACCAATCGGAAAAGGTGGAAGCGCCCGCGCCGTGCTGGGCAATCTCCGTCGCCACCTTATAGCCTTCCAGCACGTGCTGGAAAGTGGCGACCTTGAAGTGGAACTCCTCGGCCACGCGGATCATTTGCAGGATTTCATCCGCGCGGTAGCAGTGGATGTGCACAAGGCGCTTGCCTTCCAGCACTTCCAGCAGCGGCTCCAATTTAAGGTCGCGCCGGGGAGGAATCAGGTTCGGCTCGCCCGCGGCTTTCCGGCGATTGTATTCATCCCAGGCTTTCTTGTAATCCAACGCCTCACTGAACGCTTCCCGCATCACGTCCATCACGCCCATGCGCGTGCCCGGGTAACGCGACCCGGAACGTTTGGGGTTCTCGCCCAGCGCGAACTTGATGCCCGGCAGCGCGCCCTCAAAGGGCAGATCTTGGGCCGGCTTGCCCCAGCGCAGCTTGATGACCTCAGTCTGGCCGCCGATGGAATTGGCGCTGCCGTGCAGGACGTTGGCTGCAGTAACCCCACCCGCGAGATCGCGGAAAATATCAATATCCTCAGGGTTCAGCACGTCGGCGATGTTCACCATTGACGAAACGCTGACGCTGCCCTCGTTCACACTGCCCGCCACGGCAATGTGCGAGTGGCAATCGATGATGCCCGGCATAACGTACTGGCCCGTGGCGTCGATCACCTTGGCGCCCTCGGGCGCCTTCACGCCCTTGCCCACTTCGGCAATCTTGCCGTCGCGGATCAGGACGTCGCCGTTGGCAATCGTCCCCTTGGTAATGGTGAGGATGGTGCCATTCTTGATCAGCGTCACATCGGCAGCCGGCGCGCGGACGGAGCACACGGAAAGGAGAAGCAGCGCCGCAATGATGCCGTATGGCGACTTGCCGCCGATTTTCCCGGCGAGCCACCGGAAGCCGCGACGTGAACCGAAGGCGCGATGAAAGCCCGAAGCCAACACGCTTTCGCGATGCCATGCCCGTTTCATTTATTCCCCCTCCTGAGCAGCGCCCACGGCGCCGGTTGCGCTCGGATGCACGCCCGTGAAATCCGCCGAGACCCCGCCGCCACTCGCTGTGCCTTTCATCTGCTCGCCTTCCAGCGTGCCGCTGAAAGTCACCTCCAACGGAGCGCCTTCAACCGTCAAAGTGATTTTGAAGTTGAACTTATTGCCGCTCACCCAGCCATCGGAAATGGAGACCGTGCCCATTGACCCCATGATCTCGCCCGAGACTCCGGTCACCGATCCGCTGAGCCCGCCGTCCGGTGCCATCGCGAGGTCGGCGGTGGCTCCCTGCACCCCGTGGGGCGCGTTCACCGTGAGCTTCCACTTGCCCGTCAACTTGACCGTGGGTGGTTCGGTGGGGCGCTCGGGCTCATGCACTTCGTAGCGGCGGCCATCGACGAAGGTCATCTTCACCTTGGTTTTTTCATTGAAGATATCCCCGTCCGCCACCACCAGGTTGGCGATTTTGCCCACTTCGATCGAGCCCAGGCGGTCGCCCACGCCCAGAATCTCGGCGGCGCTGAGCGTAAAAGCACGCAGTGCAGCGTCCGGGGCCAGCCCCGCGTCGATGGCCTTCTTGGCGTTTTTCAGGGCATCCTTGGGGGAGCCCGTGCCTTCCATATAAAACGCAAACTTCACGCCCGCCTTTTGTAAGGCTGCCGGTGAGGATGGCGCGCGATCGCGGAAGCGCAGCTCACGCAAAATCTCTTCCGCTTCGGGATCGGCGTCTTTCTCCTTCTCCGGCCACTTCAGATTGACAAGCACCGGGACTTTTGCCGACCCCAACTCGCCGGCTGCGGCGTAGCCCTGCTGGCCGCCGTAGATCACGGTTCGCGCTCCAATTCGGTCCGCCAAAATCAGCGCCCGGTGCACCTCCTGGGCGGTGTTGGCGGGCAGAAGCACCGGACGCCGGGCGCGCAAGGCTTCGTCAATTACAATCTCAGTTCGGTCGTAAGGCGGACGTTCCAGTCCCTGCGGGTGCGCGTTGTAAACGGCCTCCGCTTGCTGGTACCAATTGGTGTCCAGATACACTTGGCGCACGTAGGAAATCACGCCCATCAGCGAGTCGGGGAAGTTTCCGAAGCCGCGCACGGGCTGCAATGTAACCATCAGCGCGGCGGGCGCGGCCACCACCATATCCCGGGCATGATCTCCCGCCAGATTCACCACGGCGCCCTGGCCGGGGAAGATGCCGGTGAGGGGAATGGCCAGCGCGGAAGTGAAGCCGGTGTTGCGCCACGTTTCCAGGCGCTTGTCGTCAGGCTTGAGTTCGTCCGCGGCATTCACCCAGGGAGTCGTGGCCGGGCGGTCCTGCGGACCCATGGAGGTGGGCTGCGCCTGCATTTGACCACGGCCCGGTCCTCCGCCTCCACCACCTCCGACCGGAGCCGCCGGGGCAGCGGCGCCCAGGCCCAGGTCGCTGAGCGCATCGATAAAGCCGGGATACACGGTCAGACCGCGCCCTTCGACCACCCAGGCTTCCGGCGGTATCGTTACATTCTCGCCCACGGCCACAATCAGCCCTTTGGCGATCACCACCGTCCCGCTCTTGATCTCCGGTCCGGAAACCGGCACGATGCGCGCGTGGCGGATGGCGAAGTAGCGCGGCTCCTCGCCCTGCGCCGCGCCCACCGCATAGAGTGCCAGTGCCGCCCAAAGCAGCGTCCTCGAAAACCTGGCGACCCCCACCTTGATCCTCGTCGTCTCAAAATTCATCGCCCTCTCCTTGCTTTCACCTCGAAACTTGAAAATGGAAACTCGGGCGCAAGCTATGAACCCCCCGCGCCCCCCAGAGTGCAGAATCCGGAACCGGCGTTTCGCTACCCCCTCGCTACCTTGGTTGGGCGGAAATCATACGCCAGCTACGGGCAGGATTTCAAACCTTACTTTTGGGCGGGCAGTGTCCTAATTTGAAGGTGCTTCGCACCGCCAATTTCCTGAGGGTTGGCCGAAGGGTAGGGAACATACCCTAAGGTTTTTCCGGCAATGGCCGATGATAGAAGTGGAATGAACTTTTAAGGAGTCAGAATTTTTTGATGTCCACTCCGCCCCAACCTTTCTTTCGTTTTGAGAAATGGTATCTGGTGGGGGTTGATGCCCTCGATAACCAGCACAAGGAGATCGTGACCTTGGTGGGCGCGCTGTATGAGTCAATTATAGCCAAAAAGCCCGGCGACTTACACCTTGAACTCCTCACGCGGCTCGTGAACCTTACGAAGACGCACTTCGCCACCGAGGAGCAGGTTTTGCGTGATCGCTCGTACCCCGACTACCTTCGCCATAGAGCCGCACACGAAGGATTGGTGCATAATCTCATGGAATTCCGGGCGCAAATCGCGAGGCGAGAACGGGAACTGACCATCGAGTATGCTGACCTGATGAAGCTCTGGTTGATCGACCATTTTGTGGAGTTTGACCTTGGGTATGCAAGGTTCCTTGGCGGCCAGAACCACGCCACGGAGTAAAGACTTACCTCAAGGGCGGGAGGCCCCATCCTGAGGCGGGTAGGTCATTTAATCCCGGTTTCAGCGTGGTGGCGGACGTCCACGCCTTCCACCAGGAAAAGAACATCCTCGGCGATATTGGTGGCGTGGTCGGCGAGGCGTTCCAGGTTGCGCGCAACAAAAATGAGATTGATTCCCTGGCGAACCGTCTTGGGGTCGCGTTCCATGAAACCGATCAGCTCCTCGTAAACCGAGCCGCACAACTCATCCACGGCGTCGTCAGATACCAGGACGTTGCGGGCCAGTTCCGGGTCACGCTTCACAAAAGCGTCCAGGCTCTTGCGCACCATCGACTGGACGCGGGTGGCCATGGCCGGGATGTCGATGAGGGGTTTGATCAAGGGTTCGTTCATCAGGGAAAGAGCCCGCTCGACGATGTTGACCGCCAGGTCTCCCATCCGTTCCAGGTCATTGTTGATCTTGATGGCGGAGGTCAGAAAGCGCAGGTCAGTGGCCATGGGTTGCTGGAGGGCCAGGAGGCGCGTGGCGAGGTCGTCGATCTCGATTTCCAAGCGGTTGATTTCCGCCTCGTTTTGGAGAACCTTCTGTGCCTGTTGGGGATCCTTATCCGAAAGGGAAAGAACGCTGCGGTAAACGGAGTCCTCCACCAACGCGCTCATCTCCAGCAGGCGGCTGCGCAAGTAGTCCAATTCCTCAACAAAGTGGCGCAAAGGTGAACTCCCCCTTTGGAAATCGGGTCATTTGATCATTGAGTCATGGAATCATTCAAACCATTGTCCGTGGTCAGTTGTCCGTGGTCAGTTGCAACTCAGATACGGAGCGCGTCGGCCTTGGCCACTGACAACGGACAACGGACTACGGACAGCCTTTCAATGCCCCCATGACTCAATTCTATATCTCTATCCGAACCTACCGGTAATGTAATCTTCAGTTTCCTTGCGGGCGGGGGTCTTAAAGATCACCGCCGTCTTATTGAACTCAATCAGCCTGCCCATCAGGAAGAAGCCCGTGAAGTCTGCCACGCGCGCCGCCTGCTGCATATTATGCGTCACAATAACCATGGTGCAGATATCTTTGAGATTGAAGAGCAATTCTTCGATTTTCGCCGTGGCAATGGGATCCAGGGCGGAGCAGGGCTCATCGAGCAGCAGGGCTTCCGGCTCCACGGCCAGGGCGCGAGCGATGCACAGCCGCTGTTGCTGGCCTCCTGAAAGCGCATAAGCGGATTTGTGGAGTTGGTCTTTGACCTCTTCCCAAAGCGCCGCCCGCCGCAAGCTTTTCTCCACCGCTTCCGCCATGGTGCCCTTGGCGCCCATGCCATTAATGCGCAGGCCGTAAGCGATGTTATCGAAGATGGACTTGGGAAACGGATTGGGCTTTTGAAACACCATCCCCACCCTTCGTCGCAGGCTCACCACGTCGAGCGAGAAGATGTCTTCCCCATCCAGCAGCACTTCGCCCTCGGGGCGCGCCTGGGGCACCGTCTCATACATACGGTTGAGAATTCGCAGGAAGGTGGTCTTGCCGCAACCGGAAGGGCCGATGAGCGCGGTAATGCGCCCGGTGGGAACCTGCAAGCCAATGGAGTGCAGCGCCTGCTTTCCCCCGTAATAGAAGTCCAGGCCAGCGGCGCGCATCTTGATGTCGGCCGGCCAGGCAGTGGCAACTCCCGCCGCACGCTCGGTGGGGCGGGAGTCTTCCGACGTCTTTATGACCATAGTCGATACACTCGATGCAGAAGTCACAGTTCACATCCCTTACGCACGGCGAAAAGATATTCCCCGGGCAACAACCAGGCGTGCCCCGACATTGGCGATCAGGACCAACGCCAAAAGAACCAGTCCCGCCGCCCAGGCTTGCCGATGCCAATCGTCATAAGGAGCGATGGCGTAAGTGTAGATCATCACCGGCAGGGAGGCGATGGGTTGATTCCAGCCCGGGCTCCAGAAGCGATTGCCAAAGGCGGTGAAAAGCAGGGGAGCGGTTTCGCCGGCCACCCGCGCCAGCGTCAGCATGATGCCGGTCACAATTCCGCGCATCGCCGCCGGCACCACCACGGTCGCCACGGTCTTCCACTTGCTCGCCCCCAGGGCCAAAGCCCCTTCCCGCAGGACAAGCGGAACCGCGCGCAGAGACTCCTCGGTGGTGCGCACGGCGATGGGGATCATCATCACCCCCAGCGCCAGGCTGCCCGCGAAGGCCGAAAAGTGCCTCATCGGAATAACAATGATCGTGTAAGCAAAGATTCCCATGACGATGGACGGCACGCCGTTCAGCAAGTCCGTGGTGTAACGCACCACGAAAGAAAAGGTCTGGCCACCGAACTCCGCCAGGTACACGCCTCCCAGCAAACCGATGGGAACCCCCACCAGGGAAGCCAGCAGCAGAAGCTTGCCGCTGCCCACAATGGCATTGGCCATCCCTCCGCCCGATTCGCCCACGGGCGCTGGGAGGTTGACAAAGAATGCCCAGTTCAACGACTTGCCGCCGTAATACAGCAGATAGCCCAGAATGAAAAAGAGGGCGGAAACCGTGAAGAGGGCGCACATGCCGGTGAGGCTCAGCATGACCACGTTCACGGATTTGCGCCAAACGGTACGAAAACTCATAGGGACAATCACAAGTAAATTGGGCAATTAATAGTGAATAGTAAATGGTGAATAGTGAATGGCGAATGGTTTGGCCTGCCAAACTGCTCCCTGAACGCTGTCTTCTTCTTCGTATTCACTTCCCACCGCTCAGAATTTACTATTCACTATTCACCATTCACTATTTCCTCTTCACCATTCACTATTCTTTAGCCCTGCGCCGCTCCCTTTTGGGTTGTCGCAATAATCACCAGGCGCGCCAGACCGTTGATGAGGATGGTCAGCAGGAACAGCACGAGACCCAGTTCGATCAACGCTTGCAGGTGCACATCACCCGTGGCTTCCGTGAACTCGTTGGCGATGACGGCGGCAATGGAATAGGCCGGGGCAAAGAGCGAAGCGTTAATCTTGGGATCGTTGCCGATCACCATGGTCACCGCCATGGTTTCCCCCAGGGCGCGCGCCAGGGCCAGGAAAATCGAGGCCATAATTCCCACCTTGGCGAAGGGCACCACCACTTGCCAGGTGGATTCCCACTTGGTGGCGCCCAGCCCCAATGCCGCCTCGCGTTGCTCCACGGGCACCGCCAGCAACACTTCCCGCGACACCGAAATGATAAAAGGGACAATCATGATCGCCAGCACCAGCCCGCCCGCCAGCATGCTGACCCCATAAATCGGGCCCTTGAAGATCGGGAGAAATCCCAAGGTGCGCTTGAGGAACGGCATGACCACGGTGCGCAACACCGGAACCAGCACGAATATCCCCAGTAGGCCGTAGATAACGCTGGGAACCGCCGCCAGGAGCTCAATGACAAAGGTCAGGTAGTTGGAAATCCGCAGGGGAGCAAGCTCGGAAAGGAAAATGGCGGCGCCCACGCCCAGCGGCACGGCTACCAAAAGCGCCAACGCCGAGGAGACCACCGTGCCATAAATGAAGGGCAGAGCGCCGAATTCCTCGCTCACCGGATCCCAGGTTTTACCCGCGAAAAACTCAAGACCAAACTTGTGGCGGGGCAGAGCGGAATTGATGAAGAGCTGGTAGACGAGCATCAGCGTGACGACGATGATGCTGGACGCGGCGAGCAGGGTGATGAGGTGAGCCACCTCATCACCATGCCGCAGTTTCTTAAGGAACTGCCGCGCGCGCCGGGAAAAGCGCGCGCGGTCAGCCGCATTGGGAGCGATTGCCATGCTAGTTGATTTGCGCAATGGCCTTCAGTTCTCGCGCCACCACGTCCTTGGGGAGCTTGGCGTAGAACAAGCCTTCCGCGTCATTCTGCCCTTCGGTCAACATCCAGTGGAGAAAGTCCTTGATGCCATTCTTCTTGGCCGCGTCGTCGAACTTTGACGGGATCAGCATATAGGTGAAAGTGCAAATCGGATATGCCATCTTGCCCGAAGCGTCGGTGATGGAAACGCGGAAGTCTGCCGGAATCTTCCTGGCTTCACTGGCCGCGGCCGCCGTCACCGCGGCGAGATCAGCTTTTTGGAAAACCCCCGCAGAGTTCTTGACCCGCCCGTAGAGGAGCTTGTTTTGAATGGCGTAAGTCAATTCCACATACCCCAGCGCGCCGGGTTGCTCCTTTACCAATCCCGTAACACCCTCGCTGCCTTTGCCGCCCATGCCCACCGGCCAATTCACTGAGGCGCTGGCCCCAACCTTGGATTTCCATTCCGGGCTGACTTTGGAAAGGTAGTCTGTCCAGACAAAGGAGGTGCCGCTGCCGTCGGAGCGGTGCACCACCACGATGTCGGCGTCGGGCAGGTTTACACCCTTGTTGAGGCTGGCCAGAGCCGGGTCATTCCATTTCGTAATCTTACCCAGGAAGATGTCCGCCAGGACTGGTCCCGTGAAGTTGAGTTCCTGAGTTACGCCCTCAATATGGTAGGTTGCCACCACCGCCCCCAAGACCGTGGGGAAATGCAGCACGGGCACCTTGGCCTGGTGGAGTTGGTCGTCCGTCATCGGAACGTCGGAAGCGCCAAAATCTACCGTTCCGGCTTGCAGTTGCCGGATGCCTGCACCGGAACCAAGAGAGTTGTAGTTGATTTGAACGTCCGGATGAATCCGGTTGTACTCGGTAAACCATTTGGAATAAATCGGAAACGGAAATGTGGCCCCTGTCGCGGTGAGCGAAAGTGCCGGTGGCGCGGGAGCCGCTGAGGGGGACTTAACAAATGCACATATCCCCAGAGTAGCCAAAACGATACTTAGAGTGATGCGGGTAATTGAGTTTTTGAGTTTCATTTGATCCCTCCGCCGTCAGCTTGCGGGATGCTTGTTACAGCGGAATTAAGACATGGTTATTCCTGGATTTAAGTCCTTAGCAGATACCAATTTTCGAATGCGTATGTTACAGAAACATTAAGGGCATGTTGCGTTGAGATAAAGGGCGGAATGACAATTTGACTGGTATTTGATTCTCCGTCGCGGTCGCCTTCACTTGCGATATTTTGTCAACCTCGCGATGTAATGCTCATGTCACATGCTTCTCACACTACGTTAATCATGCTCTTTCAGCATAAACGCGATTACCAGTACAGTTGAGCTTGATCCTGCACGAGCAGTGTTATTCTCGGGCAGTTGCAAAGCAAAAATTCAAGGAGCGAAAAATGCACATACGCAGGCTTCTCACCCCACGGGTCGTGGGCATCGCGATGCTTCTCATGGTCATGCCGGCATTCGGCATTTTTGCCAGCGACCCTGCTTCGTCGTCAACAGACGCTACCCCTCCTGCGGCGTCAACCACGGCGAAGCCCGCGGCAAGTGCCAACGAACAGATTAATGCTCTGAAACAACAAATGGTTCTTCAGCAGAAACAAATCGAGCAAATGCAGAAGGCTTTAGAGGAGCAGAAACGGCTCCTGGAACAACTTACCCAGCCAGCTCCAGCCACCGAGCAAGCAGCGCAACCGGCCAAACCGGCCACGGGCGCCGTGCAGGCAGCCCAATCCGCGAAGCCGGCGGCGGGTACGGAGCAGGCCGCCCAAACCCCTACCAGCAATCTGGGTGAGGTGGCTTCCACCAGTCCCATGGTTCCCCAATCTCAAAAAAAGACTGAAAACGCGATCTTACTCCCAGCAGGGGGACCAACCACGCTTAGCGCCGCCCGTCCGGCCGCTGACCAAGGAACGGAGAGCTCACCGCTCCAGTTCCACATCGGCGATGCCACCATTACCCCCGTGGCGTTTATGGATTTCACCAGTGTCTATCGCAACCATGATACCAACGGCAGCATCGGGACGAACTTCGCGAGTATACCTTACGCCAGCACCGGCGCTGCCACCCTCCCCTATGCGGCCAACCTGAGCGAGTTTCGCCTCAGCTCGGAGAATTCCCGCATCGGCTTACGTGTGGATGCGAACGTGAAAGGCGCTCATGTAATCGGCTACATGGAGGCAGACTTCCATGGCAACAACGCGACGAGCGTCGCCATTTCTACCGACAGTAACACCCTGCGCGAGCGCTTGTACTGGGTTGACCTTAACACGGGAAAATTTGAAATCCTGGGTGGTCAAACCTGGACTTTGCTGACTCCGGGACGCTCCGGCATATCGCCCCTCCCCGCTGACATCTTCTACTCGCAAGATGTGGATTTGAACTATCAATTGGGACTGGTTTTTGGGCGCATCCCGGAATTGCGCTTCGTTTATCACCCCACGAAGCAAATCGCCTTCGCCATTGCTCTCGACAACCCTGACCAGTACATCGGAGGCAACGGGGGACTCAGCGCCACCACGGTCACCATGCCCACGGAAAGCGCTTTCAGTACCTACACGAGCCAACTGGACAATGCCGCCAATACCTTGTCCACCCCCAACCTGGCTCCGGACATTATTGCGAAACTGGCATTTGATCCGAACAAACATATTCACTTCGAAATCGGGGGCGTCGAGCGGGACTTCAAAGTCTATTATCCCGGCTCTGCGGCCGTTGGTTCCTTCCCTGCCATCGCTGCCGGCACTAACTCGGCGGAGGGCGGCGGAGGCTTTTTGAACCTCAACGTGGAAGTGGCCAAAGGCTTCCGCCTGCTGACCAATAACTTCTGGAGTGACGGCGGTGGCCGCTACATTTACGGCATGGCCCCCGACCTCGTCGTGCGCAGCAACGGCGCCATCTCCCTCGTTCATAGCGGCTCCACGGTGACGGGCTTCGAGTTCACCCAGAAAAATACGCTGCTCTATGCCTATTACGGCGGCATTTACGTCGAGCGCAACACCGGGTTAGATGTCAACGGGACCACGCCTATTGGCTTTGGCTATTCGCTTCCCGGCGCCACGCTGACCTCTGCGCAGGAAACAACCCTGCAAGCCCAGAATCGCACCCTCCAGGAAGCCACGGTGGGCTTCAATCAGACCATCTGGAAGAATGCGAAGTATGGCGCCTTGAACTTCATGGGTCAGTATTCCTACCTGACCCGCGCTCCCTTTTATGTAGCGCCCACCTCGCCCGCGAATGCAAGTATCAATATGCTGTTCTTCAACCTGCGCTACACACTGCCTGGCTCGGCTCCAACCCTGGGGAAGTAAGCTTCTCCTCGTAGAGCTTTTTCGCACGCGTATTCCTCTCGCTTCAGTGTGGGCTTCGGCCCACACTGAAGTGAGAGCCCTCTCCCCGAATTCTCCGCTCATCGATAACCTACGCCCTTTCACCATCGCATTGGCCACACGTGGTGCGATCTCCTTATTTCCAAGCGAGGAAACCCCCAAGCAGTTGGCTGAGAGCAGGCTTTTCTCACCCCTCATAGCCCAGTTGAACAGAGTCATTTGAATGTAAAGCAACTCCATAAATATCTGATTATAAAGTTGTTAGAAAAAATACTGCCAACCAGCTTGCGTTTCTGTAACATTTCGTTAACAATACCCTGCTCTAAAGAACACCCCGAGGATGGACTGTGCAACTGATACCCCGCGATGAGAAGTTTTACGGCCTCTTTAACGAACAAGCTGAGAACATTCACAAAGCTGCCAAGATGCTTGTCGCCCTCTTTGAGAATTTTCAGGAGGTCGAGAAGCAGGTTTCGGAAATCAAATTCCTGGAGCACAAGGGCGATCAGCTTACCCACGCCCTGATGAAGAAGCTCAACCGCACGTTTATTACTCCGTTTGACCGGGAAGATATTCATGCGCTGGGCTCGGCGCTGGATGACGTTCTCGACCTCGTGGACGCCGCCGCCAGCCGCTTCATTACTTACAAAATCAAAAAGGTAACTCCTGGAGCACAGCAGCTCGCCAAGGTGATCTTACATGGGACTGAGATCATCGTGAACGCGGTGGCGCAACTCAATCATCCCCAAAACATGATCGAGTACTGCGAGCAACTCACCCTGCTGGAGGAGGAGGCTGACCGCATCAAAGGAGAATGCATTGCCCGCCTGTTTGAGGATTCCACGGATCCCATCGAAGTGATTAAATGGAAAGAAATCTATGAGGTCCTGGAAGCCTCCACGGATAAGGAGGAGGACGTCGCGGACGTTCTCGAATCCGTGGTGTTGAAGGCGGCCTGAAGCCATCTTGAGTGCCGAGCAGCAAACCTGCTCGTCACTCGTCACTTGTTACTCGTCGCTTGTCGCCAGGTAAAATGACCCCAACGGTTACATTTGCAATCGTCATCGTCGTCGTGGCTCTCAGCTTCGATTTCCTCAACGGCTTCCACGATGCCGCGAACGCCATCGCCACCGTGGTTTCCACGCACGTGCTGTCGCCGCGCGTCGCCGTTCTCTGGGCGGCATTCTTTAATTTTGTTGCGGCCTTCACCTTCGGCACCGCCGTAGCCCGGACCATGGGCAAAGGTATGATCCGGCTGGAGGCCGTCAACCTCTACGTAATCCTGGCCGGCCTGCTGGGCGCGATTATTTGGGATATCGTGACGTGGTATTACGGATTGCCCGTCAGTTCTTCCCACGCCCTCATTGGGGGATATGCCGGAGCCGCCATCGCCAAAGCGGGGTGGGGCGTCATTCTTTTGAGCGGATGGAGCAAGACGCTCATATTCATCATCGTCTCCCCCGCCATCGGTTTTGTTCTGGGCGGTGGACTCATGCTCGCCGTTTATTGGATCTTTCAATCGTGGGCGCCCCAACGCCTGGACAAGTATTTCCGCAAGCTGCAACTCCTCTCCTCCGCCGCTTACTGCTTTGGCCACGGATCCAATGATGCGCAAAAAACCATGGGCATCATCGCCGGAACTCTCTACACCGCCGGAATCCTCAAGACCTTTTACATTCCTTATTGGGTCGTGCTGATGGCCTATGCCGCCATTGGGCTGGGAACCATGGGGGGTGGCTGGCGCATCGTGAAAACCATGGGCATGAAGATCACACGGCTGAAACCCGTGGGTGGCTTCTGCGCGGAAACGGCGGCGGCCGTCAGCCTGCTGGGTACGGCCATGGCCGGTATCCCCGTTTCCACCACTCACACCATCGCCGGCGGCATCATGGGCGTGGGCAGCGTGCAACGCTTCAGTGCCGTTCATTGGGGAGTGGCTCGCACCATTGTGTGGGCCTGGGTTTTGACCATCCCCGTCGCCGGCGCCATCTCCTACTTGTGCTTCCTTTTGATCCACCGATTTTTTCCCGCGGCATAATAGTAAGCAGGAGGCCGGGGTGAAACGCGCTGCTCCGTCTGTGCTCATTCTGGTCGTTGCTTGCCTCGGTGTTGCGGCCCTCGCGCAGGAACCAGCGGCTTCTCCGGTTGCGCAAGAATCCTATTGGCCGACACACGGCTGGCGATCTTCCACTCCAGAAGCCCAGGGCATGGATTCCACAGTCCTTGCGCGAGCCTTCGATTACGTCCGGCAAAACCACATTCCCATCCATAGTCTGCTGATCGTGCGCAACGGTTACGTCGTGCTGGACGCGTATTTCTATCCCTTCCAGGAGGGTCAAGTACACGACGGGGCGTCGATGACCAAGAGCATCACGTCTACGCTCATCGGCATTGCCCTCGGCGAGCACAAACTCAAAAACGTGCACCAGCCGGTGCTTTCTCTCTTTCCCGGACTGAGCATCGCCAACCGCGACGAGCGCAAAGACCGAATGACCGTTGAAGATCTTCTCACCATGACCTCCGGCCTGGATTGCCACGTTGATCACGGCGAAATCACCCTGCGGGAAATGAGGGAAAGCAAGGACTGGCTTAAGTTCATGCTCGATCGCGCCATGGCGGCAGAGCCCGGGAGCAAATTTGAATATTGCAGCGGGGGCATGCACCTGCTTTCTGGAATCATCTCTCAGACCACCGGCGCCAGTGCGCTGGAATTTGCGCGCCGCGAGCTCTTCCAGCCCCTGAGCATTGAGGACGTCATTTGGCCCTTCGATCCTCAGGGGGTGAGCAATGGCTGGGGTGATCTCCACCTGCGCCCACGCGACATGGCCAAGATTGGATACCTGTGGCTTCACCAGGGTCGCTGGGAAGGCCAACAGATCGTTCCGGCGGAGTGGGTGCAGGCGGCAACGCAGGTGCACTCACATCCGGGCCGCGAAGATGTGGGATATGGTTATGGTTTCTGGGTCTACCTGCAAAGGAATCCCGTCGAATATGAAGCGCTGGGGCGCGGAGGCCAGCGCATCACTGTGACGCCCGCCGAGAATCGCATTGTAGTGTGCACGGGTGGAGGATTTGAACCCGGCGACGTCGGAAAGTTCATCGGAGAGTCGATCAAATCCAACCAACCCCTGCCAGAAAATCCGGCCGGCCTCGCTCGCTTGGCAGCGGAGGTCAGCGCGGCAGCTCGACCTCCGGAAGCACACACTGTTCCTGCATCCGAAGCCATCTCCGGAAGTAGATTCGTGACTGAAATCAACCCGCTGGGATTAAAATCATTCTCCCTCATCTTTTCAGGGGACAAGGAAGCGGTGGCCCATCTGCAATTCGTCGACGGACGAGTTGAAGAGCGGCCGCTCGGTCTGGATGGCGTCGCGCGTCTTTCTCCCGGCGGCCGATTTGGGCTGCCCGTCGCTTTGCAGGGCCGCTGGGAGAACACCAGCACGTTTGTTTTCGACTACGATGAAGTGGCTAATATCAATTGCTACCACTACCGGCTGACATTTGAGGGCGACCGCGTCAGCATCGAGGTGAGCGAAAGAACCGGCCTGCTGGACGCCAAGTTTCATGGGAAGTCAGCGGGTAACTGATGCCGGTGAGAAGCGATGAAAAGTAGGGGCGGTTCGCGAACCGTCCCTACACCAAATTCAAGATGCGCGATGGGAAGGGAGAGCCAATCTCATGAATCCCATACCTGCGATGATCACGCTGGCTGCCGAATTTCACTCTCGAAAACTCCGGGCACAAATTTGGATCCTGACGGTTTTTTTCTTGCTGGCTTCGGGGAATGGGATTGCGCAGGCGGCCCCGGAGGGCGCGGGGGGCATCAGCAGGCTGACCAAGCCGATCGTCCTGGATGGCAAAATGTCCGACCCGGGGTGGAAGTCTGCGACCCGTTACACAGATTTCAAGATGCGCCACCCCGAGGCTGGTCGCTCGCCCTCGGAGCCTACCGAGGTGTATCTGGCATACGACGCAACCACCCTCTACGTGGCGGTGCGAAGTTTCGACGATGAGCCCAGGAAAATACGGGCGTTAGCCGCCACCGAGGACGACGTGTGGAAGGATGATTGGGCCGTCCTCTGCCTTAACACTTACGACGACGCCCTCAGTAGTTTGTTCTTCCTGGTGACGCCCGGGAATGTTCACTCGAGTGGCGTACTCGATAACGACAACAAGCCGCAGCTCACGGTAAACATGAAATGGCAAAGCCGGGCCGGCATCGTCGCCGACGGTTGGATCGCGGAAATGGCTATCCCTTTACGAATCATAGGCTTTCAGGGTAGCGAGCGCGTCACCATGAGCTTCAAAGTGGCTCGCTTCATCAGCAGGAAGGCCGAGGAAGAGAACCTTCCGGAGATGAGCCCCGACCAGCGCGAGTACGAGCACTATCGCCAAATCGTCTTGCGCAACGTTGTCCCTTCCTCGGTGGCGGCCTCCGCAATCTATCGGCAGGGGCTGGAGAATTTAAAGCGCCAACGGCTCCACCTGCACGATTTGGGGTACGAGGAACAGCTCGATCATTGGGGTGACGCCTCGGTGCTGGATTACCTGACGTTTCGCTCGCGGGAGCTCAAGGCCAGCCCGCATCCGTTCCACTTCCAGCGGACTCCGCAGGACCAGAAGGTGGAAGCCTTGCTCGCGCCCATGGAGTACGCCTCCGGAAAGCGCGTGGGCAACTTGGAGAGATTCCTCACCCGAAGCGCCACAACTTCGTTCCTGGTGATCAAGGACGACGCCCTGATCTATGAGCACTACTTCAACGGTTACCAGAGGGACTCGATTGTGACCTCGTTCTCCATGGCCAAGTCGTTCGACTCGACCCTGGTGGGCATCGCCATTGATGAAGGGAAGATTGGCAGCGTTCACGACCCGGTCACCAAATATCTGCCCGAGTTGGCAAAGCGCGATTCGAGGTTTACGCAAATCACCATCCGGGATTTGCTGATGATGTCGGCCGGTCTCCGCTACAACGAAGACGCGCCCTATCACGACAACGACGTAACCTACCACGCCGCCGACCTGCGCCGGGCGGCATTGGAAAATACCGCCATCGTGGATACTCCCGGGAAGTTTTGGCTCTATAACAACTACCATCCGCTGCTTGTGGGCGTGATCCTGGAACGGGTGACCGGCATGTCGGTGACGGCGTACTTGCAGGAAAAATTGTGGGGCCCCTTGGGGATGGAATACCCCGGCTCATGGAGCATCAACGGCGACCAAAATGGTCTCGAAAAAATGGAGAGCGGCATCAACGCCCGGTCCATTGATTTCGCCAAATTCGGGCGCCTGATGCTGAACCAGGGACGGTGGGAGGGGAAGCAAATCGTGTCGCCGGCCTGGGTGGAGCAAGCCACGCAGCCCGAAGAGAAGCCCTCCAGCTACTATGGCGACGATCCTTTCTTCGTCTCCATGGGGCATTACTACAAGTACTTCTGGTGGGGAGACAAACGCCCCGGCGGCCTGAGCGACTTCCACGCCGTGGGTAACAAGGGACAATACATTTATGTCTCGCCCCAGAAGCGGGTGATCATTGTCCGCAACGGCTTTGATTTTGGAATCCCCTCGTCACGCTGGGCGCGCCTGTTCTATCAACTGGCAGACGGATTGTAGGGGCGGGCACGACGCCCATAAGCGCTAACTTAACCTGTCCGGGGCCGTTCTTGATCCCCGCTGGGAATCTTTTCGTTTGGGCATGGACGTGAAACAAGATTCTGCGAGGGGGATTTCCGGAGGTGCACAGCAGACACTCGCCTTTGGTATCCCTGAAGGGCGCTTTCGTCCCAAATCCTGCCAAGTAGCCAATTAACATAATTTCCAAGTGTACTCACCCCGAATTGTGGACTTGATTGTGGATATTCCGCCAATCCCCAAACGTCCCCGCAACTTGGCAGGTTGGGAACTTCCACGATGTGGGAGTCGCCGACCCGAAATACGACATAATGTCCGTCCACAAATACTAAGATGTCCGTCCGCCTCGGCTCTCGAATAATAGGAAATATGGCCTGTCCCGGATTTCCCCGCAGAGCTTTGCTTTAGGCAATCCACCAAAAAACCACCGGTCCGATACCACCCGGCGGCGAAGGCGCGACATGACGCCCATTATAGGCCGGGCACCCGCCCCCGCAAAACGTCATTTCCCAAAAAAGAGACGCAGACGAACGCCAAGAACGCGTACTTCTGCGCCCCCCGCTGAACTCGGCTTTATTAATTCGCCGGCTCACGCGTGCCGGGAATGTTCGGTGTACGGTGAAATTCCCCATCGACGGCGTCGGACAAAGAGATATTGTTTCTTTCCAGCAGGGTTCCCGTGGCCTGCTCATACTGAACCAACGCTTTGGCGTAAGTGGCGCGCGCCTTCACCACACTGCCCTCAGCGGTAGCCAGGCTGCCCTGCGCGGTGATGACCTCTTCCACCGTGGCCGCCGACAGGGTGAACTTCTGCTGTTGCATGTCCAGCACCTGGCGCGACAGCGCCGCCAGCTCCAGCGCCGCGTCGAGCTGGCTTTTTGCCTGCTCCATCGCGCTCACCGCTTTGCTGACGTCCCACACGGCCTGGTTCTTGGCGTTCTGAAGCTTCATTTGCATCTGCCGCTGTTCCAGCAGAGAGCGCGCGGCGTCGGCCTGGGCGGTACGATTGCGAATCGGCAGGTTGAGCGACACACCGTAGGAGATGTTGGGATAACTATTGTCGAAGATATTCACGATGGTGGGGCGGAGGGCCCCTCCCAATCCCGACATGTTGTACGAGACATAAGCGTCGAGGGCGGGCAGCAAGCGGTTGCGGTTGGCCCGGATGGTGGCTTCCTGGTTGCGCAAGTTCAACTCCGCCTGCTCGATCTCCGGGCGATGGTTGGCAGCTTCCCGCAAGGCTTCACCTAAGGGAGGAACGTCGTCCGGATGCGGCTCGGGCAGGCGGTTGGTAAGTAAAATCTGTACCGTCGCCAACTCTTCGTTGAAGCTCTTGGAAATCTTGGCCTTCAGGGTTTGGGCATCCTGAGAAAAAGTGTTTCGTGCGATCAGCAAATCCTGGCGCCGCGATGCGACTTCTTCCTTACTGCGGATCACTTCAAATTGGGCCACCGCTCCGATATTGGCCTCGGCCTGGTTGCTTTCCAGAAGCTTCTGGGCATATCGCAGCCCTTCCTGCGCCACCTGGATGCTATCTTGATCAGCCAGCAGGTCAAAGTAGCTGGTCATGACGCTGGCCACCGTGGTGGCGGCGCTTTGCCGGAACACACTCATCGAGTACTTCAGGTCGTTGCGGCTGATCTGGATGAAGCTGCCGTTGGCTCGGGAACCAAACCCATTGAGCAGGTGCTGCGCCAGTCCAATCGAGAGGCCGGAAACAAACTCCGGATTAAAAAGCCCGGTGGTGGTGTTGGAGGAAAGCCGGGTACTGTACTCCGATGCGGAAAAGCTTGTCCCCGAGAGAAAACCCTGGCTGTAACCTGCCGAAACCGACGCTTGGTGCGTGCCCTCCACCGCCACGCCGCTGACCGCGGTGTAGTTCAGGGGCGTGATGGCATTGCTCCACCCGTAGGAAATGGAAAAGCCGGGATCGCAGCAACCGGCTGAACCCACACCGATGATGCCGCCCCCCAGAATCCCTCCCGCGCCGCGGCCGCCTCCCACGCCGCCGCCGCCCACCCCCGTGCCCAGGCTGCCGCCAAAAATGCTGTTGGAGACGGTCGCGCCTGCTGCCCCGCGCGCCGCACCGCCTCCCTTGGCGCGCAATAAGTCCGTTTGCGCAATGGGCAGCTCGTACCGCGCTACAGCGATGTCGAGGTTATTTTCGAGCGCCAGCGCGATGGCGTCCTCGAGGGTTAGCACCAGCTTGCCGTCGGAAATCAGGTTCTGGAGCCGCCGCGAGTTCTCCAGGCGCGGACTGGGAACAGAAGTGCTCAGGTAAGGAGAAAGAACATCGGGGAAGGCACGGCTGGTCGAGTAATCGTAGCGGGTTGCTTCCTCCGGCGCTGAGAACTTTCGGCCGTCCTGCCCGGCCGCAGCCGCCGCCACCCATAGCACCGAAATAAGAATTGTTACGGGCATTTGCCATAATGACGTTTTTGTTTCCATGTGTACCTCACCGTGGCTGCGTGACGCAAAGGTGAAAGGGTTGTGCTTTCCCTGGAGAAGAGCAGGACTTTGTAACGCGGGCGTCTCGCCCGCTGTAACGGGAGCCGCACCACTCCCGCCAAGAACGCGCGGGCAGGATGCCCACGCCCCAGCGGGCGAGACGCCCGCGTTACGTCCAGGGGAACGGAACTTCCACTTCTGTGTCGCACACCCTCCCTCCATTTGACATTCGCGATTTATCGCAAGGAACCTCCAACGCACATCCATCACCACTCTAATAAGTGGTTACAAATCTTTATAAATCAGTTGATTCTGAGGCGATAACGATCTCTTCGCTAGTGCCTGAGGTGTTCGCTCGTGGGATTGGGGTGTCCGAAGTCGAACAGTGGAGGTGTGCGTTCAGTCTGCAAAGTGCCTGGGAGCCGCGATTGAAGCGCCGATCAGTGCACTCGAGGGGCGAGAAGCGAGCACACACAAATGGGTTTTTCCAGGCGTGGGTTTTCCCCTCGCGACATTTGACGGATCATAATGCCCGGTCAATCTCGATGAGGCACACTAGTGAGCAGCCATGTGACACAGGCACTCCTGCCATATGCTCTATGCTATGGCTTGCATCAAACCTTCCGCACAGGCAGGAGTGCCTGTGCTACCACTCTTTACCGCCCGCCGGCCTCTAGCCACTGTCCATTGCTTTATTCGTACCTCTGGGTAATCACGTCTCCTGCAATGGAATGAAGCGCCCGCGTCAACAAAGCCCATGCCCTTCCGAGCAAAGCCAGTTGCTTACGTCCGGCTTTCGTCAAGCGATAGCAGCGCCGCTTACGCACGCACTGAACTCCCTCCCACTTTCCCTTGACCCAGCCACGCTTCTCCAGGCGATAAAGCAAGGGATATAGCGACGCCAATCTGAATTGAAGGGTGCCTCCAGTTACCTGCGCAATACGCTTGGAGATCCCATAACCGTGCAGAGATTCGCGGTTCAAGATCGCCAGAATGGCGAACTCGCCTGTGCCGCGTTTGATGTTGACGTCAACTCGCGCCACTGCCACTCCTACACAAGAGGAGACAACGACGGTACCCCTCCGGGAATCGACAATCGTCAATCACTCGTACCGCAACGCCACCATGGGATCCACGTTGGCCGCGCGCCGAGCGGGGAGAGAGCAGGCCACCAGGGCTACGGCCATCAGCAGCACCGAGACGCACGAATACGTAACCGGGTCAAAGGGCGCAATTCCGAATTGTGTCAATTCGTGCCCCAAGAGCTTTCCGAAGACGAATGCCCCGGTCAAGCCCATGACCAGCCCACCCGAGATGAGCGCCGCCGCGTCCTTCACCACCAACTGCACAACGTCACGCGGGCGCGCTCCCAGCGACATGCGGACTCCAATCTCGCGGGTGCGCTGCGCCACCGTATAGCTCATAACGCTGTAAACCCCGGCAGATGCCAGGACCAGAGCGAGCAGGGCGAACGCTACAATTAACCCAACCATTGCGTACTGTCCCGCAAATTCCTGGGACATCATTTGCTCCACCGTCTGGACTTCATCGATGGGTTGATCCTTGTCCACCCCCCAAAGGGCGCGCTTCAGCGGCTCTTCCAGACCCAACGGAGGCGTTAGCGTGCGCACCACAAACGTCATCGCGCGTTCAGGATTCTGCGCGCAGGGCAGGTAGATGCCGGGCATCGGCGCTTTGTGAGCATCAAGGATATCGTCACCGACCACACCGACCACGGTGACCCAAGGTTCATCGGGGCCGCGACTTGCCAAGCGCAACCTCCTGCCTATGGGATCTTCGCCACGCCAAGAAATTGCCAGTGTTTCGTTAACCAGCACCACGGGCGCGGCCCCAATGGCATCCTGATCCGTCAATCCGCGCCCTCGGCGCAGGGGGATTCGCAGAGCAGAGAAATAGCCTGGACTCACTTTCAACACGACTGCGGACGCTCCCAGTTCCCCACTCGACCCACCCTCAAGGCGAACCGGCTTGAGCGCCGACCGGTACTCCACCGGAATGGCCAAGCGGCTCACGACGCCAACCGATTCCGCTCCAGGGATGGCCCGGGCGTTTTCCAGAACCCGGCGATAAAATGCCGCCAAATCGGAGTCGTGCGGATAGGCGGATGGCGGCAGGGAAATCGTCATCGTCAGCAGATTCTTAACATCGAACCCGGGCTTCAGGTCGGCCACGAAGAGCATCATGCGAATGAACAGGCCGCCGAGGCCCAAGAGCGCCACGGCCAGCCCAACCTGTGCAACCACTAGGTACTCTCGCAGCCGATGCGAACCGCCCACTGCACGGGAACCTCGGCTGCCTTCCTTGAGGGTCTCGTTGAGATCCAGTTTGGAAGCGTAAAGCGCGGGCGCTAAACCAAACAGGAGAGGGGTTAACAAACAAATCAGCAGCGAGTAGCCCAAAACACGCGAGTCCATGTGCAACCCGCCCGGTGAGCCGCTCATAGCCGCAGGAAACAGCGAGCCGAGAATTCTCATCCACCAAAATCCGAGCAAGAGACCGAAGGCGCCCGCCAGCAAAGCAAGCAACACGCTTTCGGTGAGTAACTGCCGGACCAGACGGAGTCGCCCCGCACCCATGGCCGCGCGAACGGACATTTCCTTCTCGCGCACCGAAGCGCGCGCCAGGAGCAGATTGGCGACGTTCGCACACGCGATCAGCAGGACCAAGACAACCGGACCCATAATGAATACCAAGCCCAATTCGAGCTTCTTATTGATTTCGTCCTGGAGGCGAACAACCTGGACTTCCCATCCCTGGTTCGTGCTGGGAAAGGCCTGCGCCAGACGGTGAGCGAGGTCGTTCATCTCCGCCTGGGCCTGCTCTTTACTGGCTCCGGACTTCAGCCGCCCAATCACCAATACCTGACGTACGCCCCGGCTCAGTGCGCTGGGACCCATATCAAGCGGAACCCAGAGGTCGGCGTCGCCTGCGAACAGGTGAAATCCAGCGGGCATCACGCCGATGACTGTGTAGCTTTCGCGGTTGAGTGTGATGCTGCGCCCGAGGATCGCCGGATCAGCCCCGAAGTCGTTCTGCCACAAACCATGGCTCAGGATGGCAACCTGGATTCTGCCGGCATCGGACTCTTCGGGCAAGAAGTCACGCCCAATTGCCGGTTGCACGCCCAAGACATGGAAAAAATTGAAGGACACTTGGCAGCCCGCAAGACGCTTAGGCTCAGCTACGTTGGTAACTTGAAAGGTTTCCGAGGAATATGCAGCCAGGTCTTCGAAACTATGGCTTTGCTGCCGGTAGTCGCGAAAGTCGGGGATGGACAGGCCGCTCCTTGTAGTGCCGGTGGAATTGTTGAAGGCCCAGAGATTGGCAATCTGGACCTGGTCCTTAATAGGGAAGTGCAAATTTAGAAATGCATCATTAAAGCTGAAAATCGCGGTGTTGGCGCCGATGCCGAGGGCCAACGTCAATACCCCGACCGCTGTAAAGCCAGGGTTCTTCCGTAGCATACGCAGGGCGAAGCGGAAGTCTTGCCAAAGCGTTTCGAGCCAGCCGAGGCTGTTCATGCGGTAAATCTCCTCACGAATCAGCGTGGTGTTGCCGAGCTTGCGGTGCGCGGCGTAGCGCGCCTCTTCCGGCGACATGCCTCGGGCGATATTCTCGTCAGTCTCGGATTCGAGATACGCTTCCAGTTCGCGCGCCCGCTCTTCATCCCAATAGCGGCGGCGAAAGAATCGTGTCCAACTCATTTGAGTCCTCGCGGTGGCACAGCAGGAGTGCCTGTGCCACTTGCCTAGCCAATCGCCTTTCCCGGCCGCAGCACGCGGTTGATGGCGCGCACCAATTCCTCCCAGCGGCTGGTCTGGTGGGCCAATTGCTTGCGGCCAGCGGACGTCAGCCGGTAGTAGCGCGCGCGGCGGTTGTTTTCTGAAGTGCCCCAGAACGAGGCGATCCAGCCCCGGTCTTCCAGCCGGTGCAGAGCGGGGTAGAGCGACCCGTGTTCGACCTGAAGAACATCTTCCGAGCGGTGTTCGATGACATAGGCGATGGTGTGCCCGTGCCCGGGACCCAGCACGAGCGTTTGCAGAATCAGCAAGTCGAGCGTGCCCTGGAGCAGCTCGCCTTCCAGCGGAGGTGAACCTTTCTTTGGCATGTTCCCTTTATACTCCCATAGATCATCTACTACAAGGGGAAAATGCAAATTATTCTGACTTTTTCAATCAGGCAACATGCCCATCATGGGGACGAAATTGGGAAATCAGAAGATTACCTATGGGTAGTCGGCCAGTCCACGTCCCGGGCGAAAGGGGATCTGCCCAAGGCACGCCACAACCCGCCCCCGCCGCGCCCCGCAACGCTCAGGCCACGTTTCGCAGGTTTGCGGCGTAGGAGCGGGTTCGCGAACCCCCCCTACGACGCCAGTCGCAGCATCGCCTTAAGCATAGATTGATAAACAGGGACAAACTCTGGCGCCGACTTGCGGAGCGCAGCCAGATGCCGGCGGATGGTGGCCCAGTCACCGCGGACGGCGGGGCCGGTCAGCGCCCTTTGTGCCCCCAAATCCGCAAAATTCTTGGCGGTCTCAGTCACAAACTGCCTGAGCATGGGGCGGGCGATCCGAATCGGTACTCCCGCCTGCTTAAGCAACCTCGTAGCCTGCGCCATCAGGGTAACCACGGTCGGGCACACGAGAAACGCGGAAAGGTGGTAGAGGGTTTTCCTCCCGGGCCGAATTGGGAATGGGACACCTCCCAATCGCCTCACCCAATCCCGCGCCACGCGCAAAGCCTGGGGATCGCCCTCGAGGGCCCAAAAGCACCCCGGCAGGTTGCGCACCCCGGCTTGGGGACTGGGCACGGTCTGATAAGGATGGAGGGAGCCGATGGCCGCGCCCCGCAATTTGAGGGGGCGCAATACGGCACTGGGCAACGAACCGCAGGTGTGCAGTACCACCTTGCCCCGCCAGGCATCGCGGCCCTTTCTCTGTTGAGCAAGCTGGCGCGCCACCTCGGCGAGGGCAGAGTCAGAGGTGGCCAGTAAGAAGACGGCTGCACTCTGCAACCGAGGATCAACCAACCCGATGGGTATCCCTTTACCAATAAACCGCGCCGCCCGGCGCGCTGCCGCGGGATTGCGCCCGGCGACAAACGCAATGGGGACGCCCGATTGCCCCAGGAGTCGGCCCATCGCCTGACCGATGCGCCCCGGACCGACGATGGCGACGCTACGAATTGGTTGGTGTTTCCGCATCTTATGATTTGGTCCGAGGATGCAGGGCGGGGGATTACCGTGCCATTCCCACCTTGCACCACTGCCAGCAAAACCCGCCATTAAAGCCTTCGCGCTCTCCCTGCGAATGACTTTTTTACTAATCCCCCGCCATTTTTACATTCGGGCCATGGCGGATGGTTTCTCTTAAGTCGCCCGAATTCAATGCGCAATCGACTGTGAATGCAGGAGAAAGGGTTGGGCGGCATCTCCAGAACAATTTGGAATTCCACTTGCTCGATTACCCACCAGGAGCATGTGAGTATGATGGAGCTTTTTTGCCAGGTATTCGTGATCGCGGTTCTTCTCTTCTACTCGGCGCTATCACTCGCCCTGGTGGGTTGGAGCATCCAAGGGGCGCTGGAAAGCCGGCGCAGAAGAGCCCGTATGGCCAGCACGCCCGAACGCTTTCCGCAGTTGTCGCTTTCCCCCCAGACGCAACGAAACTAATGGGAGCTCGTCCCCTTATTGGCGATGTCTGCCTCGGAGGTTTTTCTCAAAGAACACAGGCAGGCGATAATAAAAATCACGGAACAATTGGCGATAATTCCTGTAACGAAGTGAGAGCGCAAACCCCAGGTCCGAGGGGATCGACCCCGCAGAAGGCTCGTAATCAAAGAAGATGAAGGGTGTTCGATTTGCGTAGCACATACCGATTTCGATGTAGACGTTCGGTTTGCCTTCGGTCGAGCGATTGTCGAAGATGCAAAAGTCTGCGGCCTTGATTCTTCGATCGATATCGTCAAGTATTTGGACACTCCGGATGTCCCGGCCAGACCAATCCAGCTCAACGTTGTACGGCTCCAAAACTTGAGAAAGGTTCCATCTCAACGTTTGCTCGACCTGTGAGATGAACCGATGACCTACAAAACACTTCGTCTTCAGTCGTTTCGCTTTCCCAACGAAAAGCGCTTCAATGTGATCGAAGCTCCGGCCATCCATTTCTCGTAGTTTCTTCAGGCGGAGCTTGAGATCGTGAGCAGGGACCGCTGCGGTCCTCAGAGAGTAAAGTAGTTTCGCGTACTCCTTCGACTCGGGTTGTTCCAGCCAGTGTTTGAGGCGGTCACATGTCTGCGAATTGATGACATGCTGAAGGAAGAGTGACTCCCAGAACTTGTCGAGGAAATCCTTAAAGAACGTCAATTGCTGGGAATTCATGGAGGGGCCAGGTGCTACATTTTCGAAAAGACTTTCGCCAGAGTGGCAAATACCTCGTCCGCATCAGCGGAGGCCAAGCGCATCTGCGAGCGGGCAGCAGGTCCGCGGGAAGCTCCGAACTTCACGACCGTCCTGGGCTTGGTGAGATCAGCGGCAGAATTGTGCGCTTTCTTTGGAAGGCGTGCCTTCTTCGCCGGGTGCGTCACAACTTGGGACTTTTTCAATGGTTGTGGCATACTTATCCCTCTACCGCGATATCAAGAATCCACCTCTATGTTCGGACACAACCAGCCCCAAGTCAATGCGTTTCGCGGGTGGCTTCTCACTTTTGCCTTTTGACTTTTGCACTTTGCCTTTTGACTTGCTTTTGCGGCTCCCCCCGCGTGGACCCTAAGTCCCTATTTCCTTCTCCCGAAGCCCCTTAATCCTGTCCCGCAACTGGGCGGCCTTTTCGAACTCGAATTGTTTCGCCGCCTCGCGCATGCGGGTTTCGAGCGTCTTAATCAACTCCTCAAGCTGATCGCCGGTCGCCGCATCATCGCCCTCGCTTTCGAGCGGCACGGTCACGTAATCGGCTTCCACAATCGCCGCGAGCGACATATCCACGGGCTTGATGATGCTCTCCGGGGTGATGCCGTTCTCCACGTTGTACTGAACTTGCTTGGCGCGGCGGCGGTTGGTCTCGCCAATGGCCTGGAGCATTGAATCTGTATTCCGGTCGGCATAAAGAATGGCTTTGCCGCGCACGTGTCGCGCCGCGCGGCCCATGGTTTGAATCAGCGCGCCGGTAGAACGCAAAAAGCCTTCCTTGTCAGCGTCCAGAATGGCCACCAGGGAAACTTCCGGCAGGTCCAAACCTTCGCGGAGCAGGTTGATGCCAATCAGCACGTCAAACTCGCCGCGCCGCAAGTCGCGCAGGATTTTGACGCGTTCCAGCGTCTCGATTTCGGAATGGAGGTAGCGGCAGCGCACCCCCACTTCCGCGTAATAATTCGCCAGGTCCTCAGACATGCGCTTGGTGAGAGTGGTCACCAGCACGCGCTCCTTCGCTGCCGCCCGCGCGCGGATTTCTCCCAGCAAGTCGTCAATCTGGTGGCGCGTGGGCCGCACTTCCACTTCCGGGTCAATCAATCCCGTGGGGCGGATGACTTGCTCCACCACCTCACCGCCCGTCTTGGTCAACTCATAGGGCCCGGGCGTCGCAGAGACGTAAATCAACTGGCCCACGCGGTGCTCAAACTCCTCGAAGGAAAGCGGGCGATTATCGAGCGCCGAGGGCAGGCGGAATCCGTAATCCACCAGCGTCTGCTTGCGCGAGCGGTCGCCGGCGTACATCCCGCGAAGCTGCGGAACCGTCTGGTGGCTCTCATCGATGAACATCAGCGCGTCCTGGGGGAGATAATCGAGGAGCGTGGGCGGAGGCTCTCCCGGCAACCGCCCGGAGAGGTGCCGCGAATAATTCTCGATGCCGTGGCAGTAGCCCATTTCCTTCATCATTTCCAGGTCGAACATGGTGCGCTGGTGGACGCGCTGGGCTTCCACCAGCTTGCCTTGCTTCTCCAGTTCGCCCCGCCACCACTCCAGCTCACTCTTGATGCGCTCGATGGCGTCCTCTTTGCGGTCGGCCGGCAAAACATAGTGGGTGCGCGGATAAATCGGCAGACGGTCGAGCGATTGCTTGACTTGGCCGAAGAGCGGGTCGATTTGCGCCAACGATTCCACCTGCTCGCCCCACATCTCGATGCGATAAGCGTTGTCTTCGTAGGTGGGATAGACTTCGATCACATCGCCGCGCACGCGAAACGTCCCGCGCTTGAAATCGATATCATTGCGCTCGTACTGGACTTCCACCAGCCGCCGCAGGATATCCTGGCGGGCAATCTTCTGGCCCTTTTCCAGCAGAACGAGCATGCCGTAATACGCTTCCGGGGAGCCAATGCCGTAAATACAGGAAACGCTGGCCACAATCAGGACGTCGCGCCGCTCGAAGAGTGACCGCGTGGCCGACATGCGCAGCTTGTCGAGTTCGTCGTTGATGGTGGCTTCCTTCTCGATGTAAACGTCGGCAGCGGGAATGTAGGCTTCCGGCTGGTAATAGTCGTAGTAGCTGACGAAGTATTCCACGGCGTTCTGAGGGAAGAAGTGGCGGAACTCGTGGTAAAGCTGCGCCGCCAGGGTTTTGTTGTGAGCCAGCACGAGGACGGGACGATTGAGCGTCTCCATCACCTTGGCCACGGTAAAAGTCTTGCCCGAGCCCGTGACCCCCAGCAGCACCTGATGCTGCTTGCCGTCACCAACGCCCTGGATCAGGTCGCGAATCGCCGTCACCTGGTCACCCCGCGGCTGATAAGAGGAAAAGAGTTTAAAGTCCATCACCCACACTCACTCCGGCGGCGAAAAGCCAAAAGACCATTATAAGGTGTGGGGCGCCAGGTGTCAGGTGTCAGGTTCTGGGAGCCGGACAATGAGTTCTTGAATCCTTTGCGGCGTCGCGTTTCCGCACATCTCTTTTCGAAAACACACAACCACCCTTGGTGCAAATCTTGGCCGAATATTGCGATTTCAACCAGATGGGTGGCGTTTTGCATGGCACGGAACGTGCTCTGTAACATTGCAAGAGGAGCAGGAATCATGCTCTCTGACCTGCGCTACGCCTTACGCACGCTATGGAAGAATGCCGGCTTCGCCTTAATCGCCATCTTGTCGCTGGCTTTGGGGATTGGGGCCAACGCCGCCGTTTTCAGTCTGGCGGAATTCTTGCTTCTGCGGCCCCTGCCCGTCCCCCACGCCTCCGAAGTGGTGGTTGTTCAGGCACGGTTGCGCGGGGAAAGCACCGGCTTAATCCAGCAAACCGGATTGTCCTACCCGGATTTCATCGACTTGCAAAAGGGGAGCAAGTCCTTTGCCGGACTGGCGGCATCGCAATATTTCCCCTTCGGCATCGCCCACGATCGGACCACGCTGCCCCAGATGAAATACGGCGCGCTGGTGAGCGGAAATTTTTTTGAGGTGCTGGGCGTGCGTCCGCAACTGGGGCGTGGCTTCCGCGCTGACGAGGACAAAGTCCCGGGCCGTGATGCCGTGGTCGTGCTCGGCCATGACCTCTGGGAAAACGAATTTGCGTCCCACCCGGACGTTGTGGGGAAGAGCATTTTCCTCAACGGTCTCCCCTTTACAGTGGTGGGAGTGGCGCCGGAACCCTTTCAGGGGCCGGTGGTTTGGATGCGCGCCGACCTGTACGTTCCTCTGGCGATGGAGCCCGCGCTGGCCGGCGGGTCGCAGCAGAATGAACTGGAAATGCGCGGGCTTCGAGGGTTGAGGGTGCAGGGGCGGCTGAAGCCGGGGGTAAGTGTCCGGCAAGCCGCGGCCGAGGCCAGGATCATTGGGCAGCAACTCGCCCAAGGCTACCCGGAGACGAATCGCACCTGCGCGTTGGATGTGGGGACATACTGGCAAACCCAAATCGAGCAGTTTGCGCTGGCGGCCGTGGCGTTTCTCTTCCTGATGGCACTGGCGGGGGTGGTGCTGCTGATCGCTTGCGCCAACATCATGAACCTGATGCTGAGCCGCGCCGCCGCCCGCTCGCGTGAGATCGCTCTGCGGCTGGCGGTGGGAGCGGGACGGGGCCGGCTGATCCGCCTCTTGTTGGCGGAGAGCCTGGTGATTGCCACCTTGGGTGGGGTGCTGGGACTCCTGGTTGCCCAAGCCGCCGCGTCTCTGTTTTCCCGATTCCGCGTCCCCAGCGACATTCCTGTCGTGCTCGATTTCGGAATCGACTTCCAGGTGCTGCTGTTCACGCTGTTGGTTTCCGTGGCCAGCGCCATGCTGTTTGGACTGGCCCCGGCGCTCCAGAGCACCAAGCCGGATTTGGTGGCGGCTTTGAAGTCCACCGCGGTCGCAGGCGGTAAGCAACGGCGATTCCTGGGAAGGAATGCGCTGGTGATCGCGCAGGTGGCGGGGTCGCTCTTCCTGCTGGTCTTTGCCTCACAGATTTTTCGCGGGGCGTCGATTCTTCTCACCTCCCCGTTGGGATTCCGCTTGGACCACCTCCTCACCGCCGGCTTTAACCCCACGCTGGCCCGCGAGTCGATGGAGCAGGGCAGGGAATTCTACCGGCAGTTGCTGGACCAGGCGCGCACCCTCACCGGGGTGAAGTCCGCGGCGCTCTCGCAGTCTGTACCGTTGATGGTATCCCCGGCGCAATCACAGACTGGGGATTTCACTTCGACCCGGGTCATCCCCGAGGGGGTCCAGTTGCCCGCCGGGACGGAGGCGGTCAGCTTGTTTTCGAACACCGTCAGCGAGGGCTACTTCCACACCATCGGCGTTCCCATTGTGGAGGGCCGCGAGTTCCTGCTGACCGACCGGGCGGACACCCCGCGAGTGGTGATCGTCAATGAGCAATTCGCGCGTAAGTACTTTCCCAATCAAAACGTCATCGGAAAACGCTTGCGCTTGCATAGCTCAGCCGGCCCCTTCGCCGAAATCGTCGGGATGGCGAAGCAGAGCAAGTATATGAACCCGCTCGAACCACCTCTCGAGTACCTCTACCTGCCCTGGGCACAGAACCCCACCGCCGCAATGAACTTGATGCTGGAAACCGAGGGCCCCCCCGCCCAAGAAGCTGGCCCGTTGCGGGATTTGGTCCGTCGGCTGGATGCCAACCAGCCGATGTACGCCGTCCGGACCATTCAGGAGGTCTACGAACTGACCGTGAAACAACGGATGGATATCATTCGCGAAATCCTCGGGGGGCTGGGTTTCCTGGGGTTGGCGCTGGCGCTGGTGGGACTCTATGGATTGATGACGTATTCGGTGAGCCTGCGGCATCACGAGATCGGAATCCGCATGGCGATTGGGGCGGCCCCCGCCAATGTGGTCAGGATGGTGGTGAAGCAGGGGATGATTTTGGCCGGCAGTGGAGTCGTAATCGGGTTGATCCTGAGTCTTGCGGTGTCCCGGCCGCTCGCCAACCTGGTGGGAGGCCGCGGCTTCAATATGCCTCTCGTCGCGCTGGTTACCCTCGCCCTTCTGGCCATGGCGGCCCTGGGAACGTATATCCCCGCCCGCCGGGCATCGCGAGTCGATCCCAATATCGTTCTGCGGCAGGAGTGAGCTCAACTGCCCGGTGTCCTGTTACTGGGGAGCCAGCAGGGTTCCGTCAAAGTTCGATGGGGACGACAACAACCCCTCACCCACCGCCATGCGGTTCCCCCTCTCCCCTTGGGAGAGGGATAGAAAGTCAAATAAAAACCCTCTCCCTCGGGGAGAGGGATAGAAAATCAAATAAAAACCCCCTCCCTCGGGGAGAGGGGTAGAAAATCAAATAAAAACCCTCTCCCTTGGGGAG
>Ga0326728_10006267_pt1 | contig 32221 bp, 24 predicted proteins | sample MB3enrmetagenome_FD_207602 | JGI IMG/M metagenome (GOLD analysis project Ga0326728, IMG submission 207602) | Lab enriched peat soil microbial communities from McLean, Ithaca, NY, United States - MB31MN | ecosystem: Environmental > Terrestrial > Soil > Wetlands > Peat | place: USA: New York... | reverse complement strand
GTGGCGATGTGCGGGTTGGGCGTGGGTCCGGGTGATGAAGTCATCGTGCCCGGCTACACGTATGTTGCCAGCATGGCGGCGATCATCTGGGCGCGTGCGGTGCCGATCCTGGCCGAGGTGGACCGCACGCTGAACCTGGATCCCGCGGATGTCCGCCGCAAGATCACCCCGCGCACGAAGGCGATCATGGCGGTGCATATGCTGGGCAATCCGGCGCGCCTGGACGAGCTGAAGGCCATCGCAAGCGAGCACAAGCTGTACCTGATCGAGGACTGCGCGCAGGCCTTTGGGGCTTCCTACAAGGGGCGCATCGTGGGTTCGTTTGGGGAGGCGGGCGCCTTCAGCTTCAACGCCAACAAGACAATTACGGCCGGGGACGGCGGCATGGTGGTGACCCGGGACGAGAATCTCTACCGCCGGTTTTTTGGCATTCACGATCAGGGGCACGTGCCGCTGCGCATGGGGCTGGAACTCGGCCGGCGGCCGTTCGTAGGCATGGATTTCCGGCTAACGGAGCTCCAGGCGGCGGTGCTGCTGGCACAGTTGCGGAAGTTGGACAAGATGTTGGCCCACCTGCGTGCCAACAAGAAGCGCTTCAAGACAGCTCTGGCGGACCTGCCGGGTCTGGAATTTCGGGAGATTACCAGCCCCGAGGGTGAATGTGCCACTTTGCTGACGGTGTTCTTCCCCAGCGCGCAGATGGCCAGCCAAGTGGCGAAGGAGTTAGGAACGAAGGTCATGGCGGATTCCGGTTGGCATGTGTACGCCAACATGGAGCAGGTGTTGGAGAAACGGACGGTGACGGCGGAGGGCTGCCCGTTCAGTTGCCCGCATTACAAAGGGCCGGAGCCGAAGTACTGGAAGGGCATGCTGCCGCAGACGGACGCGCTGCTGGCGCGCGCGATCAATATCAGCATTGGGGTTTCGGATGCCGGGCTGGGCTCGGGCTTTGGAGTGACAATGCGGGACGGGTTCGACGCCGTGGACGCTCGCGCCGCCGAATTCTGCCGGGTCGCCAGGAAACATCTCTAGCAGGCTGCGGAAAAAGGGGTAGCGGCGGGTTTACCCCGCCATTTGCGTGTTGGATCGATTGAGCTTATGGCGACGTAAAGTCGCCGCTACCTCGCTAAACGCGAGTTTTTCCGCAGCCTGCTGGTTGCGGGCGCCGGATCTCGATGGCGCGGCAAGCGGTGGGCTGCGGTCGACGTCCACGGTCTGCGGACATGCTAGGAGAATTCCAAAAGGGACGTATTCGCCTCAGAAATTCCGGACAGGAGGTATTACATGCTGGCAGCGGTATTCGAAGGAAACGGGAAGCTGGTTCTGAAGGAGCGGCCCAAGCCAAAGTTGACAAGGGACACCGACGTCTTGCTCAAGGTGACGGGCGTTGGGATCTGCGGCACAGACCTGCACATCCTCCAGGTGCCTCCCGCGCATCCGGCCTCCCTCGGCGCGACGCTTGGTCACGAGTTCACTGGGGAGGTCATGGAGGTGGGGAGCGCCGTAACCGAAGTGGGGCCCGGTGACCGGGTCCTTGTGGACCCCCATCCTGGCTGCGGGCGGTGCGAAGAATGCCGCAGCGGCCACCCGGACCGGTGCATTCCTTTGTACAACTCCGCATCAGCCCCAGGCCACTGCGCCACGATCGGGATCTTCTCCGACGGCGCCATGACGAGCTACGCAGTGGCGCCATCGCACGCACTGTACAAGGTCGATCGGGAGGTTCCACCGCACATCGCGGCGCTTGCCGAGCCCCTGGCGTGCGTCGTGAGCGCGACCGACAAGCTGAAGGTGCAGCCGGGGGAAACGGCGGTCGTTCTCGGCGGCGGACCGATCGGCCTGCTGTTCACCTCCCTGATCAAGGCCAGCGGAGCCTCAAAGATACTCGTCTCGGAGATCTCGGAATACCGCCGGAAGGCGGCCGGGGACTGCGGCGCCACGCGGGTGGTGGATCCCCGACAGGAGGACCTCGCTGCGGCCGTGCAGGAGGAGATGCCGGGCGGGGCGGACGTTGTTGTGGAAGCCGTGGGTCCGCTGCTTCCCCAGGCCATCGAGTTGGCCCACAGCTCCGGCAGGATACTCCAGTTCGGTCACGACGAGCTGGCCAGGCCCGCGATACCGGTGGCTGAACTTCTCCGCAAGGAGATCACGATCTACGGCGGATTCATCGGCAAGTTCAGCTTCCACAAGCTGCCGCGGATCCTCCGGAGCGGCGTGCTTCCCTTGGAGAGGATCGTGTCTCACCGCCTCCCGCTGTCACGGGTACAAGAGGGGATCGACCTCCTCCGCCAGGGCAAAGCAATCAAGATCATTCTCCATCCGGAAGCGTACTGAGGAGGAGAAGTGATGATGCGGATGTAGACGTAACGAGCGGAGGACGCACGGCGCCCGAACGGAGACACCGGGCGCCGATGCGCCGCAACTTCCACACCAGGAGGAGAAAACATGATGCCGACGCAAGCTTGGTTGACGACCGACCAGCCTGACCTGCTCTTCGAAAACACCGCCGTAGGGCGAATGAAAAAGGAAATCTGGGAGGCGGACGAATCGCAACTGGACGCCATCCTGGCCGAATACGGCGTGCCCGCGCCGGGCGGTTGCGAATGGGCGAAACCCGGCAGTTACATCCAAACCACGGTCCGCCACGATCTCGAACAGCAACGCAAGAAGAATGACATCGTCCTCATTCCCGTGGGGTCAACGGAGTTGCACGGAGACCACACCGTCTCCGCGATGGATACGTTCTTCGTCAGCCAGATCGCCGAGGCCGTGCGGCGTTACACCGCCCAACGGGGCGCTCCCGTGGCAGTGGCGCTGCCTCCGCTGATGTATGGCTGCCATCCGGCTCACCACCTGGGGATGCCCGGCACGGTGATCGTGCGCGAAGAAGTCGCCAAGGAACTGTTGATCGACGTCATGCTCGGGCTGTGGAATGACGGGTTCCGCAAGCAGGTCATACTCAACAACCACGGGCAGCTCTGGGTGCTCGAAGCGGCTCTCCAGCAGTTCTGCAAGCGGTATCAGTTGCCGGGAATCTATCGGGTGATTGACTGGCACCGCGCCACCCGCGAGATGTGGAGAACCACTGACCGCGGCGGTGACTGGGACACCAACTTCATCCATGCCGACGAGGCAGAAACCTCTGTGGGGCTGCTGATGTTCCCCGAGATGGTCAAGATGCAGCACGCGGTGGACACGACCCCCAAGGGCTTGCTGCCCGGCGGCCATCTGGACACTGCGGTTGACGCTTTCAGCCGGCCCAGCCGCTGGTCGGAGGGTGAGGGTCACGCAGCCTTCGAGATCGCAGGCACGCCGGAAGGCGTTGTCGGAAAGCCCACGCACGGCGAGGCGCGGAAAGCGAAGCGTCCGGTGGCAGCCATACTCTGCTACTTGACTCTGCTGTGCAACGAGTACCTGGAGGCGTTTCCCCCGGGTAAGGTGCCCCCCACCGAGTCGATGAGCCTCCGTGATCCCAAGGAGTTGGAGCCCTATCTCAAGGAGCCGATGAGCCCGGGCTGGAAGTCGGTGTATGGGCTGCCACCGATTGCTTCCTGAGAAGCCCACAGCGGCGCGCGACGGCGCCCCTGCCCGCGCACCGGAGGGATAGCCATTGCCCAAGGAGCTGAAGGTGCGGATCGCCATCACCGCGACGCCCAGCCCGCCTCGCCCTGCGCCACTTCTGCTGTGGGGCGACATCGCCGGGGCTTTCCGGCAGGCGGCCGAGTTGGGCTGTCAGGGCGTGGAGATTCATCTTCGGCGGGCCGAGGATCTTGCCCCCCATGTGGTGAAGCGACTCATGGCGGACCATGGACTGGGAGTTCCCACACTGGGCACCGGCATGGCCGCCGCGGATGGGCTGAGTCTGTGCGATCCCCGTCCGGAGATCCAAGCCCGAACCATCGAGAGGGTGCGAGGCCACATCGAATTCGCCGCTGAGATCGGCTCGGCCGTCACCATCGGCATCCTCAGCGGGAAGCTGGGCGACTGCGCCGGCGCGGAGCGCTTCCGCCGCCGGTCGCAAGCGTTGGAGAGCCTGGCGGAATTGTGCGGGCTGGCCCGGCGCGCCGCCGTGACCGTGCTGCTGGAACCCTTGAACCGGTACGAGGGCGACTACATCAATACGCTGGCAGATGCGGTGCACGTAGCGGTCGAGATCGGCGCGCCCAACCTCAAGCTGCTGGCCGACACGTTTCACATGAACATCGAGGAAGTGGATTTGGCGGCAAGTCTCAAAACGGCGGGGCCGTTCCTCGGGCACGTGCACCTCGCCGACACCAACCGCCAAGCCCCCGGACACGGCCACCTGGATGTGGCCGGCGTTCTCGCAGCGCTTGCCGAAATCGACTATCAGAGCTATATCTCGTTTGAAGTTCTTCCGCTGCCCGACGCCGGCACGGCAATCCGCGACGGCATTGCCGCGGTGCGCGCGGCGTCCCCGGGCAGATGAGATTCCGTCCGGACGTTTCGCTGAACTGAGTATCGACGAAAGCAAATATTTCAACCGCGTGTGGAGTATAATAAACGAGCACGACGAAACGTTTCGGGAACGGCGTCGTCTGATATGGCCACGATTCGGCAAATTGCGCGCCAGCTCGCGGTAAGCACTTCGACAGTTTCCGCGGTCATCAATAATTCCGGCTATGTGAGCGCCTCCCTGCGCGCCCGCGTCGAGAAGGCGCTCCACGAAGCCGATTACCGCCCCAACCAGATCGCGCGCAGCTTGCGCCTGCGCGAGACGCACACTATTGCACTGATCGTCCCGGACCTCGGGAACACCTTTTACGCCCATCTGATGCGTGGCGCAGAAGACTACCTTTCCCCTGCGGGTTACCGCTTGATCGTGGCCGACACGCGGGAGGACTGGAAACGGCAGTATGACTATCTGGTGCTGTTCTCAGGGAAAACCACGGACGGGATAATCCTCGTTCCCAGCATGGCGACCGACGGCCAGATCGCTTCCATCCCCGGCCTGGTGCATTCGGCGCCGATCGTTTACGTGGATCGAAGCCCCCTGCATGTGCGTGTGGATTCAGTCCTGATCGACAACGTCCGGGCCTCGTTTGAAGCCACCGAGCATTTGCTCAAGCTCGGCCACCAGCGCATCGCTATCGTCACCGAACCACTTAATCTTCTCAATGCTGCCGAACGTTTGTCAGGCTATAAGCGAGCCTTGCGCGCCTATCGGGTTCCAGCCGATCCCAAGCTGATCCGGCCCGGCGACAACACGGAGGACTCGGGCTATTGGCGGGCCCTCGAGCTTTTCAAACTTGCCGACAGCCCGACAGCCGTGCTCGTCTGCAACAACCGCATGGTCCTCGGGATGCTGGCGGCGTTTCGCGAGCTGGGGCTTGCCTGCCCGCGTGCCGTGTCGCTCATCGGTTTCGACGATTTTGATTGGAGTCCGTACATCGACCCGCCACTGACCATTGTGCGCCAGCCGGCCGGCGAACTCGGCGCCGCCGCCGCGAAGGCCTTGCTGAAACGCATTCGCCACCCCCACGCCGACCATTACGAAAAGCTTCTGCTTCCTACGCAGCTTCTGGTGCGAGGTTCCACGGCCCCGCCCCGCAAATCGCACTAGTCTTCCGCGGGCTAGTAGGTCTGTAGGAGGCGGTGAAGCTGCTCCCGTTCCAGGGCGGCTTGTCTTCGTACTTTATCCCACACGCTTCAGCTCTCCCTCCTCCTTTAGGTACCGGGTAAAAAGGCTGTCCTCGTCCAAATCGACAAGATCGACCGGACGACCCACCGCGCGGCTCGCTTTGCCCATGGCGCGGAAGAACACTTCGGGTGGAAGTCCCGACACCGCAAGGTCAACATCCGAGCCAGGCCGCAGCTTGCCCTTGCTGGCCGAACCAAAGACGTAAACCTCCCGCGCGCCAGCGGCCCTCAGCGCCGCCGCGGCACCAGCACGTGCGCGGTGGAGCAGGCCGACCGACAGGGACTTTCTGTCTCTTGACAAACGAATCATAATAGGCTACTCTTCTAACGCGAAGCTAGGCAAGAGGTCAGGGCCTTGCCGGGAGCGCTATGCTGCAAAGCGGTTTTTCTCCGTTCCCTACGGAATTTGCCCTCAAATCGTTGCTGGCGCGAAGCGCTTTGGAGTGCGGCAGCTTGCTGCCGCTTTTCCACCTCGAGCTTGCTCGAAGTGCTGCGTACACCGGGGGAAACGACAATCGATGCGCCAGCCTTGGCTATGAGACACAAGTTACCGCCGCTTACTGCCGCTGGCCTTGGAGTGCGGCAGCTCCGCAAGCTCCGCTGCCGCCTTGGCACATGTGCGCCCCCAACAAGTCTGACGAAACCCCTCGACGCCCCGCGCAGGCAGGGGTCGACTGCAGAGGGTTCGCATTCCCGTTCCCTTGCCTCCGCTGAGGACAAGCTACGGTGGAATGACAAGTGATGAGTTTAGGACAGAAATTTGAAGGAACAAACCGGGAATGTCTATGAAAACAAAGGACCAGTGCGGAAAACTAGACTGCGAATCCGGAATGTACATGAAAACACAGGTACTTATCCGTCAAATATGGGAATGTAGTTGAAAGCAAAGGCGGCTGTCCATGTTGATCCTCAAAGATGCCTGAAGATCACGGGGTCATAAGGGTCTCTTGGGCTTTAAGACCCCTACGCGGATGCGCCACTTGGCCGTAGTCCGATCTATCGCACAGAGCGCGGGGGCCTTGGGGCCGGCAGGAAAATTGAAAAAAGATATTAAATTTGACGAAACGAACTCAGCAAGTGATTTAGAATCAACAAAAGTCTCAAAAAACGAACTCAAACGGGGTCGAAACGAAGTGGGAAAATGTGCTGCGAGGTGCGTAAAAGGGGGCAAAACAAGGCGAAAGATCGAGCGGTGTCACTCGGTGCTAGGGCGATTTCGTGACGCCAGCCATTCCCGCGAAGGCGGGAATCCAGTCTGTTGACAGCGCCTCTCCCAAGATTCCGGGCGTGGATTCCCGCCTTCGCGGGAATGACCGGCGGTTCGTAAGGGAGGTAACTCCAAACGGCGCCATTTCCCCGTCGCGACGCGCGTTGAATCTTACCGGAGCTTACGTGTATACTGGTGCGTTTGTTGGCGCTGGTTTTCGGTCAAGGTGAGCGCGCGAACAGTTGCCGACCCATCCTATCCCCGCACCTGTTTAAGGTTTCCGCTATAGGGCGGCGTAGAGGGCAAAGCCGCCATCGCTACCAATGAAGTGAGCTGGGCAACTGGTTATCAGCCGCGTGAGGCTGGAGAAAGGTTATAACGAGATGAGAGCAGCAGTTTTTTACGGACCGCGAGACGTGCGGGTCGAGGACGTTCCGAAGCCTACGGCGGGGACGGGCGAAGTTGTATTGCGCGTCCATCGCTGTTCGGTGTGCGGAACGGACAAGCGCATCTACACGCATGGGCAAAAGAATGTAGTGCCGCCGGCGATTACCGGGCATGAAATCGTTGGGACGATTCAGGAGATCGGCTCGAATGTGGATGGGGGGCTGCGCATCGGGCAGAGAGCCGTAGTTGCCACGGTGGTAGGCTGCGGAAAGTGCATTTACTGCCGCCGCAAGCAATATAACCTCTGCGACTCATTCACTGCGCTGGGCTACGATTACGCCGGGGGATTCGCGGAGTACGTCAAGATCCCTGCCGCAGCGGTGGCTCAGGGCAACGTGATCCCAATCCCGAATTCCATGTCTGTGGAGCGCGCGGCGCTCATCGAGCCGCTTTCCTGCGTCCTGAACGGCCAGGAGTATTTGTCGCCGCAGCCGGCGGATCGGGCCGTGGTTTTCGGCGCCGGTCCCATTGGTCTGATGCATGCCAGCATTCTGAAAGCGCGCCGCTGCGACCCCGTAATCGTCTCGGACGTGTCGCAAGAGCGTTTGGATTATGTGCGGGAGTTTGGGGTCGGCCAGCCCGTGAACACCTCCGGCGGGGACGCGCTCAAGATGATTATGGAAGCAGGCGGGGGAGAGAAGTTTGATGTGGCCATCGTCGCCTGCTCCGTGAAGGCGGCCCAAGCTGACGCCTTGAAGTTAGTGCGCAAGAAGGCTCGAGTTTCATTCTTTGCCGGGGTGCCCAAGGACAACCCGGTTTTGGACCTCGACGCCAATCTCATTCATTACAACGAAATCTCCGTCTTTGGCTGCTTTGCTTCCAACCTTCAGCATTACCACCAGGCGCTCGAAATGGTATCCCGCGACGACTTGCCCTGGGACCGCTTCATCACGCACAAGTTCAAGCTGCAAGATATCGTCAAAGCCTACGCCGTGGTCGAGGCGGGACAAGGAATCAAGGCGGTCATCGACTGCGAATAGCAACCACCACGATGGATAAAGAGTCTCTGACGCAATTAATTGCAATCTCGCGCGCCGTCGGCGCGAATCGTGATTACGTGCAGGCCGGCGGCGGCAACACTTCGGTGAAATCCCAGGACGGGCGGAGGATGGCCATCAAGGCCAGCGGCACGCCCTTGACGGCCATGAGTGAGACTGCCGGTTGGGTCGAGCTGGATACGGCTGGAGTCCTGAGCATCTTCGATCGCAGTGACCTTGCTCAGCTCGAGACGAATGCCCGCGAGGCGCGCGTGCTTCAGCATCTGTCCTCCGCCGTCATCGGCGGCGCGGGGCGGCCCTCGGTCGAATCGGCGCTTCACGCCATGCTCGGCAGGGTAGTCATCCACACTCACCCCGTGGCGGCGAATGCACTGAATTGCGGGCCTGGGTTGAAGGCCTTGGCGGAGATCACACCGGCAGACGAACTCCCGCCGCTCTGGGTGCCCTACACCGATCCCGGCTGGCGCCTTGCCAACGCCACCAAGGCGGCCGCGGAGGCTTACGAGAAGCAACACCACCACGCTCCGGATGTCATTTTCATGGAGAACCATGGCCTTCTCGTCTCGGCTCCCGCGGCGCAGGCTTGTGTGGCGCTCCACAATGAATGGGTGGGGCGCTGCGAGCGGTACTTCGCGCCACAAGCTCCGCCGCTGCGCGCGCCCTCGGGCTTGGATTCTTCAGGGTTGCGCAAGGCCATGGCCTCGTTGCGCCGCATCTGGAGCGAGGCGCGAGGAAGCACGCCTTTCGTCCGCTTGACCAATGACCCGGAGCTCGCCGCCGTGGCGTGTGACGAAAGGGCGGAGACGCTGGCCGGCGGCTCGCTGACGCCCGACCATATTGTTTACACTGGTCCCCGCGCACTCGTAAGCGAAACCCTCGAGGAATTAGCCGCCAAGCTGAAACCGGCATTGAGCGAGATGGCTCCGCCCAGGGTGGCTATGATTCGAAATGTGGGGACCTTCCTGCTGGCTGAAAATGCCGCGAAGCTCGATGCGGCCGAGGCGCTGGGAGTGGCCGCCGCCAAGATCACGCGTTTGGCGATGGGGCGCGGCGGCGCGCACAACCTCGGCTCGGCTCACGCTGAATTCCTCATGAATTGGGAGGTGGAACACTACCGCGCGGCTTTGTTTGACGCCGCTGCGGCGCCCCTGGCCCGTAAGGTCGCCTTGGTGACGGGCGCGGCATCCGGCCTGGGCCGTGGAATTGCCCAGGGTCTGGTGGAGGCGGGCGCGGCGGTGGCCTTCTGCGACGTCGACGACCGTGGCGTTGAAGAAGCGGCAACGGCCTCATCTGAACTCTCTCGCGCGCTCCCCGTGCACATGGACGTCACGGACGAAGCCTCCGTGGCCCGCGCCTTTGACGCGCTCTTGCGCCACTGGGGAGGCCTGGACATCGTGGTTTGCGCGGCGGGCGTGGCCCCCGCCTACGAGTTGGTCGACATGCCGGTGGACAAGTGGCGCCAGGCGCTCGAGATCAATCTCACGGGCTATTTTCTGGTGGCGCGCGAGGCGGCTCGCATTATGCGCGCCCAAGGCGACGGCGGCGCCATGATCATGCTCTCCTCGAAAAGCGGCTTGGATGCCTCGCGAGCCAATTCCGCTTACAACGCGACGAAAGCGGGCGAGCTCCACCTGATGCGCGGCTGGGCGCTCGAGCTGGGGGCCGATGGCATCCGCGTCAACGGCGTCGCCCCGGGCAACGTCTTCGAAGGGTCCAAGATCTGGAACCCGGAGTACATCAAGACCGCGGCCCGCAAGAGGGGGATCAAGCCCGAAGAGGTCATTCCCTATTATGTTTCGCTGACCGCGCTAAAGCGCGATATCAAGCGCTCCGATGTTGCCGCCGCGATTGTCTTCCTTTGTTCCGACGCCGCGCGCTGTATCACCGGCCAGACGCTGGTGGTGGACAGCGGACAGGTTATGGTTCGATGAATAGCTCACCATTCGAAAACACAGCCCAGTTCGAGACGGAGCTTTATCAGGGCGGGCTCGAACAGCGCTTAGAGGCGCTCCGCCAACTGTGTGCCGGCCTCGGCCCCAGGGCGCAGCGTGGCACCAATTGCCACATTCACACCAGCGAATCGTTCAGCGTCTTTCGCTCCCCCACCGAAGCCGTGTGGCAAGCGGCGCGGGAGGGCCTGGCGGTTCTGGGCATCAACGACCACTACACCATCGCGGGGCACGAGGAGTTCCGTCGCGCCTGCGAGGTGGCGGGCATTGCGGCCGCGTTTTCTCTCGAGGCCGTGGCTATGGACCGTGACGCCGAGGCGCAGGGCGTGCTGCTCAATGACCCCGATAATCCCGGCCGTGTCTATCTGTGCGGCAAGGGCGTAACTCGGACTCCGGCTGGATCTTCCACTGAAATGCAAAATCTGGCGCGCATGCGGGCGGCGCTCGAGCGGCGGAATCGCGAGATCACCGCAAACGTTGCCGCGATGTTTGAGGAAAGAATGCACGCCGCCGGCCCCACCTGGGACTCCGTGCGTGGCTTGACGCCGCGTGGCAATGCCACGGAGCGGCACGTGGCCTGGGCCACTCTGGCAAGTTTGCGCGAATGGGCCGCTCGGCAGGGTGTGCCCCTGTCGGAAGCAATCACGAAATGCTGTGGCGCGGCGCCGCCCGCGGGGGCTGACGATGCCGCGCTCCAGATCTTCCTGCGCGGCAAACTCCTCAAGGCGGGCGCCCCTTGCTTCGTGCGTGAGTACGAGGAGGCTTTCGTCTCCGTGGCCGACCTGCGCAAAATCTTCCTGGCCTTCGGAGCCATCCCTACTTATCCAGTTCTCGGAAATCCGGTTACCTCCGGCGAGCAGGACGTCGAGGCTCTGCTTGAACGACTCGAGGCGGCCGGCTTTTACGCCGTTGAGGTGATCCCGCATCGCAATACGCGCGGGCGTCTGGCGGAAATTGTATCGACCGCGAGCCGCCGCTGGTGGCCGGTCTTCAACGGCACCGAACACAATACGCCGGAGGCTAAGCCCATCCTTGACCCCTTCGCTCTTGACCCGGAGTTCGAACCCTGGTTCCGGGCAAGTACCGCGCTCCTGCTCGGTCACCAACGGCTCGTCGCGCAGGGTCAAGAGGGGTATGTCGATCTTGAAGGCAGACCCACGATTGCCGACCCGCGTGCCCGGTTCGAACGCTTAAGTCAGGAGTCAGAAGTCAGGAGTCAGAACAAAGGATGAAGTATACTGGGGGCACGAATTAGATGTCAGGAAAAGCAAGTCCACGAGCTGAGGATGTGGACTTCTGGATTCTGACTCCTGACTTCTGGCTCCTGACTTCTGTTGTTGCAATTTTGCTCTTGTTGTCGGAATATAACGCACTTGGTTTGATGAATTAATTTCTTATATGAGAGGCGGAGGACGAGACAAGTGACAAAAAAGGAGATTGCAATAGCAAAACCGAAAGGGAAGTTGGGTGTTCTTACAGTCGGGATGGGCGCCGTCGCAACCACAATGATCGCCGGCGTGGAAGCGATTCGCAGGAAAATTGCGCTCCCTATCGGCTCTCTCACCCAGATGGGTACGATACGGCTTGGAAAACGCACGGAGAAGCGGATTCCCATGATCAAAGATTTCGTGCCCTTGGCCAACCTCGAGGATATGGTCTTTGGCGGTTGGGACCTTTTCACGGACAGCGCCTATGAAGCGGCGCTTAAAGCCGGGGTGCTGGACAAAATCCAGGTGGAGCAGTTGAAAGATTTTCTCCAGGAATTGCGGCCTATGCCGGCCGCCTTCGAGCAAAAATGGGTTAAGAACCTTCACCCCAACAACATCAAAACCGGCAAGACAAAAATGGACCTTGCCGAGCAGGTGATGAAAGACATCGAGCAGTTCAAGAAGAATTCAGGCGCGGACCGCCTGGTGATGATTTGGTGCGGCTCGACGGAAGTCTTCTCGAAACCACATCCCGTTCATAACACTCTCGAGAGCTTTGAGGATGGTCTGAAGTCGAACAGTCCCGACATCTCTCCCAGTATGATCTACGCGTACGCCGCGCTGAAGCTGAGCGTCCCGCACGCCAACGGCGCTCCCCACATCACCACGGATATCCCTGCCCTTACAGCCTTGGCGTTGGATAAGAAGATTCCCGTCTGCGGCAAAGACTTCAAATCAGGCCAGACGTTTATGAAGACGCTCCTGGCGCCGGGGATCAAGGCCAAGCTGCTGGGATTGAAGGGTTGGTTTTCAACCAACATTTTGGGCAACCGCGACGGCGAGGTGCTTGACGATCCCGAGGCTTTCCGCAGCAAGGAAGAGAGCAAGCTGTCCGTGCTCGAATACATCATTCAGCCCGATCTTTATCCGCAGCTTTATGAGGGTTATTTCCACAAGGTGAGAATCGAGTACTACCCCCCGCGGGGCGACAACAAGGAAAGCTGGGATAACCTTGATATCTTCGGTTGGCTGGGCTACCCGATGCAGATCAAAGTGAATTGCCTGTTCCGCGATTCAATTCTGGCTGCTCCCATGGCCCTGGACCTCGTCCTCTTCATGGACCTCGCTCAGCGCTGCAACAGCCTGGCCAAAATGGGAATCCAGGAATGGCTGTCTTTCTACTTCAAGAGTCCCATGTGCGCCTCGAGTGTTTACCCTGAGCATGATATCTTTATTCAACTTATGAAACTTAAAAACACCCTCCGGCACCTGCGAGGCGAAGAGCTGATCACTCACTTGGGGTTGGAGTACTACGACTAGAGATGACATGACCCAATCGGTTCCTCATGAAATGCGGGCCCTGGTTTTGGCGGGGTCTGGTTTCGCTCACCTCGAAGTGCGGCGAGTGCCGGTTCCCCGTCCTGGACCGCGTCAGATGCTAGCCCGAGTGGATGCGGCGGGGATTTGCACCTCACTCATCAAGTTGGTTGAGCAGGGTCCGGCGCACGCCCAGGTGTACGGCTGGGACCTCGAGCGCTTCCCCCTGATTCTTGGGGACGAGGGCTGTGTGACCCTCGTCGAGGTGGGCCAGGAATTGACAGATCGCTACCATGCTGGCGAGCGATATGTCGTTCAACCCGCCGTCGATCATCCACCCATCAATCACCGGGAGCGTTATCGCGACGGGGGCCGAGGCGTCGCCAAGGTTGCCGTCGGCTACACGCTGCCCGGACACCTCGCGGAGTATATTCTCATTACGGAAGAGACTGTGGCTGCCGGATGCCTTCTCCCGGTGCCGGACCCCTCCTTCCCCTTCGCCCATGCGGCCCTCAGCGAGCCTCTGTCATGTTGCGTCTCCGCTCAAGACCATCACGTGCATCTGGTGCAGGCGGCGCCGCCGGGGCCGCGGCAGGTGGTTAAAGGGCTCAAGCCCGGCGGCATCACTGTGGTGATCGGAGCGGGTGCGATGGGCCGGATGCACGTGGACGTGGCGCTGAGCCACAGACCGCGCGCCATTGCAGTGGCTGACCTCATCGAGGCGCGTTTGGAGTTGGTGAGAACGCTGCTGGGTCCGCGCGCTGCCAAGCTTGGGATCGATCTTCGGGTCGTCAACCCGGCGTCTGATTTGAACAAGACCGTGAACGAGCTTACCAATTACCGCGGAGCCGATGACGTAATCGTGGCCGTGGGTTCGAAGCAGGCCATTGAGAACGCTCAGAGCCTGGTGGGGCGGGGCGCCGTCCTGGATCTGTTTGGCGGCCTGAAAAAAGGGGAGGACGTAATCGGCCTCGACACGGGGATCGTCCATTACAAGGAAGTCAACGTCACCGGCTCCAGTGGCGGTTCTCCCTGGGATATCGCTCGAACCTTGGAGCTAATGACTAAGCGGGAGATTGGCGCCGCCTGCCACATTACTCGCATTGGAGATCTGGAACACGCTATCGAATTCTTGCGAATGATAAGGGCTCAGGAAATCGACGGCAAGGCCGTGGTTTATCCTCACCGGCGCAGCGCTGAAATCAAGGCGGTGACGTCGTGGAGCGCCCAGGACGAGGCAGACTATTTAGTGACGAGTGGCGAGTGACAAGTGGCGAGCAGAAGGCACAAGGGACCGGATTCTGGTCGACCCAGACTCTGAGCTTTGCGTTTTGCCTTTTGACCTGTTGTCATCCGATTGAACAGCAAGTCAAAGTGCAAAGCGCAAAAGGCAAATGGCAAAACCAGTCCCCAGTCCCCAGTCCCCAGCCCCTAGCCCCCTCCGCCAACGTACGCTCGTGGGGTTCGGCTTCGGACCCATCCAGGCGGGACTGTTTCTTTACGAAGCTTTTCAGTCCGGTAATTTCGGCCGGATGGTGGTTGCCGAAGTGGCGCCCGATATCGTTAGCGCGGTGCGGGGAGCGGGAGGGCGTTTCTCGGTGAACATCGCCCACTCGGACCGCATCGAGATCGTGAAGATTGGGCCTTTGGAAATCGAAGACCCGGGCTCTCGATCTGGCCAGAGCCATTTGGTGGAAGCGGTTGCGGACGCGGAGGAAATTGCCACCGCGTTGCCCAGCGTGCAATTCTACACTTCGCCAAGCCCGGGCAGCGTTCATCGCCTCCTGGCCGAGGGGTTGCGACGCAAGGCAGCCGGGCAGGGGCCGCAGGCAATTGTTTACGCGGCTGAAAACCATAACCATGCGGCGGAGATTCTGGAAGCAAGAGTTTTCGGGGAAACTCCAGAAAACGAAAGAGAGCGCGTATCGGCCCGTGTCCGGTTCCTGGACACGGTGATCGGGAAAATGAGCGGCGTGGTCTCCGACCCGGACGAAATCAGGTCGCAGGGCTTGGCCACCATGACTCCCGGCGGCCATCGTGCTTTTCTTGTGGAAGCGTTTAACCGAATCCTGATTTCCAGAATTCGATTTCCAGGAGGCCGTGGCGCGCCGCCTTTTCAGCGGGGCATAAGAGTTTTTGAAGAGAAGGATGATTTGCTGCCTTTCGAGGAAGCGAAGCTCTACGGGCACAACGCAACCCATGCACTCGCCGCTTTCGTCGGCGCTCTGCGCGGCGTGGAGCGCATTGCCGATCTGAGCAGGTACTCTGATATCCTCGCGTTCCTCCGAGCCGCCTTTATTGAAGAATCCGGAAAAGCGTTGGTGCGCAAGCACGCGGGTAAGGACCGGCTTTTTACTCACGAAGGTTACTGCGAATACGCGGACGACCTGCTCGCGCGTATGGTTAATCCCTTCCTTCACGACCGTGTCGAGAGGGTCGGGCGCGATCCGCAGCGAAAGCTTGGGTGGGACGACCGCCTGGTGGGAACCATCCGCGTGGCACTCGACCAGGGCATCAAACCATCGCGTTTTGCCTTCGGTGCAGCGGCCGCGCTGGCCGTGTTGGATCGTAGGACCCTGGAAACAAATACCCCGTTGGCGACCTGGCTGGATCCGTTGTGGCACGTGGCCGCTCCAGACGCGCAGGAAAAGGAGAGAGTTCTCGAACTGATTGAAGAAGGCCGCCATCGGCTCCGGAGGTGGCGCGATTCCGGGTTTCAAAACCTCGAGGACTTGTTCGGAAGGGAGGGCTGAGTCGAATTGATTTGGCGTTATCTCATCGAAGGCCCGTGGATCGTCTTTTGCGCGTACTGGGCCGTGGGCGCGCTGAAGACGCGCAGGACCGTCAGCCAGGAGACCTTGGCGTCGCGTGCCGGATTCATCCTTCTGGAAGTCGTCGGCTATGTCTTGCTCTTCAGCGACCTCGTGGCCATCGGCGTTCTTGGTCATCTCGTTGTCCATCGGACGTACGCTCTTGCCGTGACGGGTGTCGCATTCACCTGGATCGGCATTGCTCTCGCTCTGTGGGCTCGCTGGCACCTGGGCCAATATTGGAGCGCCAGAATCACTCTCAAAGAGGACCACAAGCTCATCCGCACCGGGCCCTACGCTCACTTCCGCCATCCCATTTATTCCGGACTTGTCCTGGCCGTGGTTGGCGGAGCTTTGGCGATTGACAAGTGGCGATGCGTCGCGGGAATCGTGCTCATCATCCTGGGCTATTGGATGAAAGCGAAAAAAGAAGAAGCCATGCTGGCCGCGCAATTTGGGGAAGCCTTCCAAGAGCACTGCCGGCTCACAGGCTTTCTGATTCCGAGGATTTGACCTCCAGCGCTGAATACTGTCAGGGCCATCTCTTTGAGGAAGCCAGTCCGTCAGGCGTTGCGGAAAGGAGAACGGTCTGGTAGATTGGTGTCATGACTAAGCTGTTGGAGAAGGCGCTCGAAAAGGTTTCAACTCTGCCCCAAGATGAGCAGGATGCCATCGGCTCCCAGATTCTCGCCGAGATTGAGGACGAAGAAGCCTGGGGGAAACGCTTCGCTGGACAAGAGGGGAAGTTGCGTCGCCTCGCTGATGAGGCGCTCGCGGAACATCACTGCGGAGAGACTCACCCACTGGACGAGCTCCTTTGATCGAATCCCGCACCACGCGGCAGTTCCGCGAGGCATTTGCCAATCTGCCGGAAGAAATCCGCCGCCATGCGAAACGGGCCTACTTCCTCTTCCGCAAAGACCCCCATCACCCAAGCCTGCGATTCAAGAAAATCGATGAGGAGAGCAACACCTTCTCCATCCGGATTGGCCTTGGCTACCGCGCTTTGGGGGTAATGGATCGTTCAACCATCGTCTGGTTTTGGATCGGCTCACATGCCGATTGTGACCGGCTCATCTGAACGACGTCTGCTACTCCTCGCGCAAGGCGCGCATCGGATCCACACGGCTGGCGCGACGGGCGGGCAGGAAGCTCGCCAGCAAGGCAGCAGCAACCAACATAGAAATCATCATGGCGAAAGTCAACGGCTCGACGGAGCTAACCCCCTCGACCATGTGCTCCAAAACGCGGGCCGCAACGAAGGCTGCCATCGCGCCCACAGCGACGCCGGCGAAAATCATGATGAGACTTTGCCGCAGCACAAGCTGTATGACGTCGCGAGCGCTGGCCCCGAACGCCATGCGTACGCCGATTTCCGACACCCGCTGGCTGGTGAGGTAGGCCAGCACGCCGTAAATTCCGATGCACGCGAGCAGCAACGCCAAGCCGGCGAAGATGCCGAATAGAAGCAACAGGAAGCGCTGCTGGGCGAGCGACGTGCTCGTGAGCTGCTCCATGGTGTGAACCTCGTAGAGAACTTGATCGCTGCCAGGTCCGCGTGCTTCTCGCCGCAGTGGCTCGAGCAAATTCAGAGGAGGGATTTTGGTGCGTACGACAATCGACATGAGTTCTGACCAGCGAGGCAAAAATCTGTCGGGGACTTGGGCGAAAGGATAATAGAACTGATCGCGCACGTGGGCCTGATCGTCACCAGCCAGCCCCCAATGCCGGACATGGCCTACGACACCGACGACTTCGTAGGGGTCGGTGCAGTCATAGAAGCTTTCCCCTCTGGGGCCAACACACGGCATGTCCGGCATCCACAAGTTCTTGCCGATGGGATCTTGTTTTCCGAACGCGTGTTGCGCCATAACCTCGTCGATCACTATCACCAGCTTACTGCCCAGGCGGTCATGCTCGTCGAAGAACCGGCCTTCGCGCAGCGGGATGCCCATCGCCTTCAGATAATCCGGTGTCACGCTGCTGGAGAGCGCCAGGGGCATCTGATGCTTCTCCGGCAACGCGGAAGTGGTCCAGTAGCCAATCTGGTTGTTGCCTTCCCGCATCGGAACGGTATCGACCATGGTAGCGGACTGCACACCCGGCACGCGGCGAACGCGGTCGAGCAGGTCCCGCCATGCTGAGCGTATCCGCGCCGGGTTCGCCAGCACGGAGGGCGCAAGCGCCGCACGAGTGACCAATAAATTCCGGATGTCGATGCCAGGGTCGAGGGATGAGAGCCGCAGGAGCGTCTGCCCGAGTATCCCGGCGGAGACCAACAGCACGACAGCCAGGGCGATCTCGGACATAGCAAAGCTGCTGTGCAGACGGCGCGAGGTCCCCGCTACAGTCCGCGCCCCGGTGCGGAGTATCTGTTCCAGATCGCGGGCTGGCGCACGCAGGGCCGGCGCCAGCCCGAAAAGAAGGCCGCTCAACAGGGACACGGCAAGGGCGAACACCAGCACATGCCAATCGAGTTGGACTTCTTCCGCGCGCGGCAAGCTGCCCGGCCAGAACGCTGCAAACGGGCGGCTACCGATCGCCGCAAGCCAGACACCGAGCACCCCTCCGGCAAGCCCCAGGATCCCGGCCTCAGTCAGGCACTGCCGTACCAGCCGGCTCCGGCTGGCCCCGAGCGCGACGCGCATGGCAAGTTCACGCTCGCGCGAGACAGCGCGGGCCAGCAGCAAGCTGGCTACATTCACGCACGCAATCAGCAGCACCAGGCTGACCGCGCCCAGCAGCAGCCAGAGCGTGCCTCGATCATCTCCGACCAACTCGGCGACCAGCTCCTGACGGAGCGGCCGGGCGACGAAGCCGCGGGCCGCATTAGTTTTCGGGTATTGCGCCGCCAAGCGACGGCCAATCACCGCCAGCTCGCTCTGTGCCTCGCCCAGCGTCGCGCCGGGCCGCAGTCGCGCCCAGACGTCAATGCCCGGATGGGCGTCGCGCCTCTGCATAAAGTCGTGAGCGTTCTGGCCGATCGGTGTAAAAACGTCCGGCTCCCAAGTTAACCGGAAACCCGGAGGCGCGATGCCGACAACGGTATAGGATTTTCCTTCAAAGACCAGCGGCCGGCCGATCGCTGCCGCGCTTCCCCCAAAGTGACGCTGCCATAAGCCGTAGCCAATGATGGCCACGGGCGCGGCGCCAGGCCGGTCGTCTTCCGGCAGGAAAGCGCGCCCTCGCGAGAGAATGACGCCCAGGACGGGGAATAGCTCCGACGAGATCTCGACTGCATCAACATGTTCGGCGTCGCCGGGGGCGCTCACCGTACCTCCGTTGTAGCGCCACGCCGCCACGTCCAGGGAATGGCTTTCGTGCTTGCAATCGAGATAGTTGGGGTAGGAATACGCCCAGAGATCGCCCCATCGGTAGTCGGTGATCCCTTTGGTCTGCTCGTTCAGGGTGAGCAGTCGGTCAGGATCTGGAAAATGCAGGGGCTTGAGCAGAACGCCGTTGATGACGGTGAACATCACGGTCGTCGCTCCGATGCCAAGGGCTAGTGTCAGAATAGCCACTGCCGCGAAGCCGGGCCGCTGCCGCAGAGTACGAAAGGCGTAGCGCAAGTCCTGCGCCAAGTCCTCCAACCAGCGCGTGCCACGGGCGTCACGACACTCCTCCTTCACCTGCTCCGGGCCGCCGAGCGCAAGCGTGGCTTGTCGTCGCGCTTCTTTGTGATCGAAGCCGCGTGCCACGAGATCGGCGGTGTGTTGGTCCAGATGGAAGCGCAGTTCCTTCTCAAGCTGCTCTTCCAACTGCCTTCGTCGCCATAGGCGATGCCACCAGGTCATTCAGCGCCTCCCTCCGACATTCTGAGGATTAAACCGACGGCTTGCGTCAATCGCTCCCAGCTTGCAGCTTCCTTCTCGAGTTGGGCACGTCCTTTCCGCGTCAGGCGATAGAACTTGGCCTCACGCCCGGTCTCAGTTTCCTTCCAGTCAGCAGCCAGCAAGCCGCGGTTCTCGAGCCGATGCAGCGCCGGGTAAAGCGATCCTTGCGGAACCTGGACGACATAGCGCGAGACCTGTTGAAGCCGCTGTGCGATGGCGTATCCGTGCACAGGGCCAAGCGCCGCGACTTTCAAAACCAATAGCTCCAGGGTGCCTTGAGGGAGATCCGATTTTACGGTCATGCCCATACCTCCAACTTCTACAGGTTATCCTATTATATGTAGAAGGTCAAGGTATTCCACACCGAACCACAAAGGGGTAGTGCGAGAGGCGGGCAATATGAATGTGGGTCTTAGAGTCGAATGAAGATGCGCCTCTTATACAACCAGAAGCAAATCAGCCAGAGCATGCCCCAGACCACGAGACTGGTGACAATCTCCGCATTGAGGGTGCCGGCCCAGGCGAATAGCCCCATGGTGAAAGGTCTGGCAATCCTGTTGAACCACCCCGCACCGCCTGTCATTGTAAAGAGGTAAATGAAGAGTGGATTCATACCCACGATGTTGAAGAACAGAGTCCATTTCTTCAGTCTCTTCACGTCGATCAGCCAGTAACAAAGCGCCAAAGCCAGCAGACACCATCCGCCGCTCACGATCACGAACGAGCTGCTGGCAATGCGTTTAATGATCGGGGTCCAGGGGTTGAGGGCGTAGCCCACCACAACGCCGATTAGGCCAGGAATGACCAGGAGACGGATTTTTCGCAGGGAGCTGCGGCTGCTCATCAGGACCTGTCCGGCAAGCACTCCCCACATGGTGTGCGCCGTGGTCGGCACGGCGTTAAATGCCACCCAGTGGTCATAGTCAAGCTTGTGCATGAGCACCAGATCCATCCAAGATCCGAAATTGTGGTCCGGCACGAATGGCTGGTTGAATCCTGCCACTGGCCACAGCCTGTAGAGCAGTTCGGTGGTAATCAGCAGCAGGAAGGTGAAGCCAATCTGCATACGGGCCGGCTTGCGCATGAAGAGAAAAGCCACAAGGTAGGTAAAGGAAAGTTGGGCCAACACATTCCAAAGCTCAAAGGTCAGTCTCCCAGGTCCGATGCAGTAGAGAGCCCAACCGAACAGGAGTAGCAACCCCGATCGGATCAGAGCGTGATGAAAGGTTTTGCCCCAACTGTCGCCTCGTTGCCAGCGCTTGCCGAATGAAAAGGGCATTGCAACGCCGACGATGAACATGAAACAAGGCTGGATCAGGTCCCAGAAATGCAGCCCATTCCAGGGATGGTGCTCGAGCTGCCAACCGACGGCGCTTACGAATGTGCCATTAAGCGCCGGCGTCCTGAGAAGTTCATAGAGGCCGGTGGCCTCTCCCACCAGAAGGAACATCGTCAGTCCGCGATAGAAGTCGAGTGAGGTGAGCCTGCCCTCAGCGGGCAGAGACTCCCCGGATTTCTTAATTTTGCCGTTCTGTGGAAGCTCGTTGGTGAGGCTCGATTCCATGGTCTGACGTAAACCTCCGCTCGCCGAATTCAAGTCTCAAGGCAGTATGGTTTTAGCAGGAAAAACAGCGGGCGTCGAGCAGATTCTTTGACCGCATCCAAAGAGTGTTGCGAAGAAATTGACCCCTCACCCGGCCCGCGACGGCTGGTGAAAGCGCCCTCGCGGGTCACCCTCTCCCCATGGGAGAGGGCTATGCTTTTTCATTCCATCGCAGGCCTATTTACGATCAGAAATAGAACTTCAGCGCGAACTGAATTTCACGTTGGTCGTTCTGGCCATCCCGCGTTGAATTGATCGCGCCGAAGGTGAGCGGTGTATCGTAATCGAGCGACCCCGGAGCTGCCACGACGCCATTGCCGGAAAATCCGGGCGGCGAGAAATTGGGATGGTTCGTTAGATTGAAGAACTCGGCCCGGAACTCGAGTTGGGTCTTTTCCGTGGTCCGAAACTCCTTGAAGAGTGAGAAATCCAGGCGATGGAATCCCGGACCGTAGAACTGCGTGGGAGCTCCACCCAGGGGCGCGTAGTCAGGCTGGCCGATGGTAGTGGCTTCGGGCGCGTCAGGGAAAGCGTTCGGATTGATCCACTGATTCACCTTGTGCGGGCCGGCCGTGATGCTTTGCCCGGGGACCAGGAGCGCGTTGCGAAGTTCCTGTGGGCAACCCCGTGAGCCAGCCGTCCGACTCTACGGTACAAAGAAAAGACATCGCTTGCCGGGGTCACAGGATCACTCCATATCGTCGGCCAGCGTGAGGGCCGCTTGAAGGAATTCACGGCGCGCCTGCGCCGAAAGGGTGTGTGATTCCTGAGATTCAGGGCGGACGACGGGCAAACGTTCCTTCTGGGGGGAGATTCGCCCCTCCAGGTCGAGTGTTTCTTGGGCCTTTTCGCCTTGCCCAGTCTGAGCATAAAGCATTTCAAGTGTTTGATAGCTGCCGCGCCATTCAGGCATCAGGTCCAACGCCTTTCGGAGGTAAGTTTCAGCGCGATCGCTCGCGCCCTCGAGGACGCACAGAACCCCCAGACCCCAAAAGATTGCCCCGGAATTCGGAGCCTGCTGCAATCCGCGCTGAAGCGCCTGACCTGCGGCTGCGGTATCCCCCGCACGTAGTTCGGCCAGGGCAAGGGAGAGATAACCCTGATCGTTGTCGGGGTTCATGGTGATGGCCTTTTCGAAAGCGCGAGCCGCGTCCGAGGTTCGTCCCAGGTGCGCATAGATATCTCCCAGCAAGAATTGGGTGGCTCCGTCCTCCTGACCCTGGCGCGAGCATAGCAAGATAGCGTCCAATGCGTGGCCATAATCTTGCACCTGGAAATACGCATTGGCCAAATTGTATTTGGCGTCATCCGAGGCAGGATCGGCCTGAAGGGCAGCCTGGAAGTGCGAGAGGGCATCGGAGAACAATCCATAACGAGCCAGCAGGGTTCCAACACCCAACTCCGTTCGAACGTCTCTCCCACTCGCTTCGTCAAGCTGGGAGACTCTCTGGCGAGCGTCCCCGACGCGCCCGAGTTTCAAGTAGGTTTCGATGAGCAGGTAGAGAGTCCTCGGATCATTGGGGTTTCGGGCGTCAATCCGAAGAAGTTCCTGGAGGTCGATCTCTGCTTTTTGCCGGGGCGGCAAGGAGGCGCGTTGATTCATAGCTTCCAGGAAATGCTGAAATGGATAAGGCTCGTTTTCCGCGTCCTTGGAGAGGGTTTGAAAGACTTTCAGATCTCGTGCGGCTGCCTCATCCTCATGAGCCTGCCGCTCGGCGTTGGCAAGATTGAAGTAAACCTGCGCCTTTTTCCTCGCCAGGGAAGCGCATTTTCGGAGCAGGGGGATGGCCTCGTTGTACTTTTTCTCGGCCATCCTCACCTTCCCGAGCTCATAGAGGGCATCGACGTAATCGGGGCTAGCCCTTAGCGATTCCTCCAGCAACCTTTCCGCTTGCGGGTAACTCCCATGCATGCTTTCGATAAAACCCAGGTTAAAGAGGCAAACGGCATTCCGCGGGTCCTTCTTCAGCCCCTCGTCAAAGTACTTTCGAGCATCGTCGAACCGGTTGAGATAGCGGTAACACAGACCCATAAGGGCGTAGGATGCACCGGAAGGATCGACTTCGATTAATTTCTCGAATTCCTGAGTGGCCTGGGCAACCTTCCCCGCATTGAAATAGCTTTCCCCGAGGAGAGCCCGAAGGTCAGGGCGGCGTGGGTTGAGCTTCACGCCTTCCTCGAGGATCTGGATCGCGTCCTCGTAATAGGCCTGCATCATGCTGAGCCGCCCGATTTGGAAGATGATATCGATGTTCGCAGGTGCTAGCTTATGTGCCCGCATCAGAAGTTCGAGTGCCTGCACATCCTTTTGCTCCGCGGCGTACACCTCGGCAAGGAAGTAGAGGGTATCGGGTGAATCAGGGCTGAGGGACAGGGCTCGCTTCAAGGCCTCTTCAGCCTTGTCGTAGTTTTTCTTTCGATAGTATGCCTGCCCAAGATTGTGGAGGATTTCCGGCTTTCCGGGGCTCAGCGCGTCGGCTAACCCCAGCTCATGGATGGCTGCGTCGTATTCTCGTTCACGAGCCAGTAGTATTCCAAGCGAGAAGTGCCCCCGGACGTCGTTTTTGGCCTGCGCTGAGACCGTCCGGGCCAGCTCGAGCGCATCAACACGTTTATGGCCCTCGAACAGAGCCTGGATGAGAGCGATCTGCGTGCTGGCGTCCGGATGGCGGATATGTTTCAAAACGGGGATAGCGCCTTCAGCGTCCCCCCGCGCCAGCAGCACTATTCCCAGGTTGTAGTTTGCGTCGCGATCCTGCGGGCTGTTGCGCAAGGCGGTGCGAAATTCATTCTCGGAAAGGTCCAGTTTGCCCAGCGCAAAATAACTGGTTCCTAGATTGAGATGGGTCCTGGCGGAATGGGGATCGATCTCTAGCGCTTGCTGGAGCGCGGCCACGGCTTGCGTGAAATTCTGTTGCTGATTGTAAGCGAGCCCAAGGAGGTTCCAGCCTGCAACGTTCTTGGGTGCGACCTTTAACCCTTCACGGACAGCGGCAATGGCCTTTTCAGTATCGCCTTGGCGAAGATACTGCTCGGCCTCCTGAAATGATTGCTGAGCACCCACGGAGGCCTGCTCACCGGGCGCGCCTTGGGCCCCCACTCGGGGCCACAGAGGCTTTACTTGAAAGGCTAGAACCGCCCCGGACAACAAGCCAATACCCAACAGCCGGCCGAAGAGTTGCGCCGAGTGCCGCATTTCGAGATTGGGATTTTCGAAGCGATTACGGTGCATCGCCCATCTCACCTATCAAGACAAATTCTAACAAAAGGGGGCGCCCGGAGGGCGCCCCGAAAAAACGATTCTAGCTGTGGAGTGGCCGTCAGAAATAAAACTTGAGTGCAAACTGAATCTCCCGCTGGTCGTTTTGCAAGTCGCGAGTCGAGCTAATTTTCCCAAATGTGCTTGGCGAGGTGTAATCCAGCGAGCCGGGCGCCGCAACCACGCCGTTCCCGCTGAAGCCGGGCACGGAGAAGTTGGGATGATTGGTGATATTGAAAATCTCCGCCCGGAACTCCAAACGCGTCTTTTCTGAAGTTGGAAACTCCTTGAAGAACGAAGCGTCCATGCGGTGGAACCCAGGTCCCAGGAACTGCGATGGCGCACCGCCCAGCGGCGCATAATCAGTCTGGCCTACCGTTGTCGCCGCCGGCGGGGTAGCAAAAGCGGCGGGGTTTATCCATTGGTTCACATTATGCGGGCCGGCGTAAACATTCTGGCCCGGGACCAGCAGCGCGTTGCACCCGAAATTCGAAGTTGACTGCACGCAGCCGACTGTATAGGGCTGACCGTCTTGGAGGGTCAAAATCCAGTTGGTGCGCCAGCCGCCCAAAATGGCGTTAGTTATCCCGTGGGCGCTGTTCAGGAACCGTTTGCCATTTCCCACCGGCAACTCGTAAATCCCGCTGGCGTGGACGACGTGGGGAATTTGGAAGTCGCACAGGCCGTAATCCGCTTGGATGCCGAAATGGGGCAAGAGCGGAGCGCGGTAACCGCCATGGGCCGTGCCGTTCAACACGTCTACCGCGTCCGTTCTGCATTGCGCCCAAGTAAAGTTCGCCAGCAACTGGAGGCCCTGGCTGAACCGCCGCTCGTAGTTCAACTGCATGGAGTTGTAGTAGCTGTCGCTCGCCATACTCGTATACGTGGTGCTAAGGGCAAAATCGGGGTAGGGATAATACGGGAGCGGGTTAGCGAAACCGGGAGGCAGGATCACGCTAGGCTGATTCATGTTGATGTAACTGCCCATATGCCGCACCGTGTTTCCGACATAACCGAGCGAGACGGTTTGATTCGCCGTCAGCTCGTACTGGAGCGTCAGGTTGTAGCCCTGAGTGTATGGCGTCTTCATGTGGAAGTCTTCGCCGGTAAATGAGACCCCTCCCGGGCTGACGGCGCTGGGCGTAAGCGGAATCGCGGAAAATCCGTTGTCCAAGGTGCCGATATTCGAAGGGGAAACCGGGGCGGTGTTGACCGTAATGGGTGCGTTAGGAACCACCTCGGTGAAGTATAGGTAATATTGGAACGGAAAATCAACGTAGGTCTCCACGACAGAGTTTTCAAACCCGCCGTAGAAAATCCCGTAGCCCCCGCGCGCAACAAATTTGGGAGTGAACCGGTAAGCAAATCCCACCCGCGGAGCAAAGTTCGTATTTTGCGAGTGGCCGAGTCCTGGGACGCTGGAACAGACGTAGTTGATGCCGTCCATGGGAAGCGTAGTCTGGAATGGAGACGAGGGGGAAGTGGAGTCGCAGCGGGACTTGGGGACCAGAAATTGCGAAGGCGCGCTGGCGCTCGCGGGCAGCCAGTTCGACTCGGCGCCATATCTCTCCACTATTTGCCCGAAGTACTCCCAGCGCAGCCCAAGGTTCACCGTCAACTTGGGCGTAACTTTCCAATCATCCTGAAAGTAGCCTCCGTAGTAATGCCGTCCCATATCGGTGTTCGCGAAGTTGGACGCGTAGATGTAGTCGGCGCCACCAATGTAGTCTCCCGCCCCCGGAGCCGTCGACACTGTGCTGGGAATGGGCGCCAGGAGCAGTTGGGCGGGCCCCGTGTTTCCTGCTTCGGAAGTCGTCAAGTCCGTGTAGGCCCCATCGAAGCCGTACAGTCCGCGACCATAGGCAGGTTGGAGGATGGTGAACCGGATGTGTTGGCCTTCGAATCCGGCTTTGAAGGTGTGTTTTCCGTGGATGTGGGTCAGATTTTCAGTGAGCTGACTGGTCGAATTCACCTCCACCGAGGGCAGGAAGCCGTTGCTTCCCAGTTGGCCTAATCCTTCGATATCGATGGTAGGCAACCCACCGTTCAAAGGCACTTGGGGGATTCCCTGAATGCCGTATTGTCCTGGGATGTTTGAGGTGTCGCTGGCAAAGGGCTGATTTCGCGACGTGCCGATGCGGGTAAAACCCAATCGAGCTTCATTGATCGTGTTGGGAGAGAAAGTATGAGTCTCACTCAGGGCGAAGTTTACCGAGACGGCCGTCTGATAGCCCTGCTGGAAGGCCCCGCCGTCAGCAATTCCCGAGAAGGGGCCTGGAAGGTACTCGGGGTTGTCCGAATAGCTGGCGCGAGCAAACATTGTGTCGCGGCCGCTAATGTATTCGTCCCCTCGGACATCAAACTGATCGACCCTGTTCCGAATAACGGGATTGTTGGCGTAGTTGCTGAAAAGGGTCGGCGCGTTTTGAAGCGGATAGAGGTTTAAGAGCTTGATCGCATTGGGATCGAGGCGACCGGCGGGAAGCTGATTGAGGAAGCAACTGTTCACGCTGGGGCAGGCGCCCGTGAAGTCCGTCGTGCCCACGATCGGAGGTCCCCCAGCAGCGACAAACGGATCGCGGACGAAGCCGGTTGTTGTCGCAGTGAGCCCGGTGACCGGGTCGGTAGTACCCGCGGTAACGCTACGGGTAGTCGCCGGATCAAAGACCGTCCCCAGAGGGAACATGCGCCTCAGATCATCCGGCCCTGTGGTCGCTGGACCTTGACCTACGATCAAGTCAGCAAGATTCGTGTACCCGCTGGAGCGTTCCAGATTGGTCGGCACGGTAGTAAGCCACGGGAAAGCCTGGCGAATTCGAGTCCCTTCATAATCGCCAAACAAAAATGTCTTATTCTTACGAAGGGGGCCTCCAAGCGACCCGCCAAACTGGTTCAGCCGATACTCGCCCTTTTTGGTCGGCGTCGGTGAGTTTTCGAAAAAGTTGGCAGCATCGAGCTTGTCGTTGCGAAGGAATTCGTAGACGTCGCCGTGGAATTGGTTTGTGCCTGACTTGATGGTCGCGTTCATCACCGCGCCCGCCGACCGCCCCACATCGGCGCTGTAGTCGTTGGTTTGGATCTTGAATTCCTGGATGGCATCGATGGGCGGAAGAACCACGTAGGCCGTACCGTTGAGGAAGTCGACGAGTCCGGCGTTGTTGTCGATTCCATCGAGGACATAGTTGTTTTGGGCCGGCCGCTCGCCATTCGCCGAAAAGCTCCCAGTCGCACCCAGGCCGCGCGTATCTTCCTGGCCCTGGGTCACGCCCGCGGAGAGTTGCGCCAGGAAAGTGAAATTCCTTCCGTTGAGAGGCAGGTCATTGACTTCCCGCGTTCCCACGACTTGTCCGACCGAAGCGTCCTGGGTTTGAAGGGCGGGAGGCGCGCCAGTCACTTCCACGGATTGAGTGAGCTGACCGGGGAGCAAAGTGAGGTCGACAACCACCTGCTGCTGGACATCAACTCGCACGTCCCGTTGTTCGGTTTTGCGGAAACCCTCAAATTCGGCGGCCACCGAATAGGTTCCGATCCTCACCGGCCTGAAGACGTACCCTCCATCGCCGCCGGTTTTTGTGGTTCGGGAGATCCCCGTCCCCGTATTGGTCAGTGTCACCGTGGCGTTGGGGATGACGCCGCCGCTCTGGTCCTTGACGGTACCCAGTATCGCCCCAGTGTCAACTTGGCTGTACAGGGTGGATGACGTAAGGATCAGAAGGCCGACAAAAATCGTGCCTAATGCAAAACGACGAGAGAACCAATTGCTAGCGCCCATCGAACACCTCCCTATTTGACACCGCTGCTTCGGACCTCGCAGCAGTTACATTCCTCAGTGATCGTTGCAAACGCAGCAGTGAAGCTTTGACTCCCTGGACCTCTGACCCGTAACCAAACGCAAGCGCTCGAAACCAAAGAGCGCAAAGTCAACTTGCGGTTAGTATAGCATACTCCACAAAGTCAATTCCGCCTTCCGCACAAACGCTGACGGACGGGCCACAGAAGCCCATACTGGAAGGTGGAAGGTGACTGGTGAGAACGGCATTTGTCTCGCCTGACTGAATTCAGGAAATGTAGCAGGGAGGTGAATTGTAACTATGCGTGGAACGCTTCTCGTAGGGGATAGACATGAAATCCGCCGCGTGCCGGACGACGCGTTTCTGCATGCCATCCAAGGTATACCACCCCGAATGGCATCGCGACTCGCGTTCATGACTAGGGATCACCACGTCATTCGCGACTTCGTCGTTCGCGAGATGCCACGGCAGCGAAGACCGCTCGCGCCTCGGGACATCGCGAAAGTGACAGGCCTGGACTTACCGAAAGTGTCTGCGCTCCTCTCGGACTTGGAGAAAAGGCTATTGTTTCTCGTGCGCGGCTCCAATGGAAATGTAAATTGGGCCTTTCCAGTAACAACTTCCGCCACACCCCATAAGCTCAAGTTTTCCACGGGTGAAAGCACCTTCGGTGCTTGAGCGGAAGACGCATTTGCTACGTCCTTCGTGCAAGGACGCCTAAGAGGTCAGAAACTGCGGGTTCGGATCGACTCAAAGTGCCACCACTGTTCACAACCCTTGGCCATCGAAGTCGATGAGGAGTTGCGCTGGCGTCTCATTTCGCGGGGCGCCTCGCCTTTATTGTTTGAGCCGGAAATCCAATGGGACACGTTTCGCAGCCGCAACATCATCCACGATTATTGACAGCAAACGGTGTTCTTCTGGTCAGAAGAACATGCTCGCCGTTATCGACGCAAACTACGACAGCCTGACGGTGTGTACCTCTCCCTGGAGCAAGTGGCATTTTCGGAGCGCATCGCACAGTCGGGGTTATTTGCGTTTACGGCGGACGGACGATTGCAGCGATAGATTCGAATCATCTGCGATGACCAACCTCGCTTCGCCGGGAGGGCCCTGGAAATTGAGCTACTGGCTGTGGGCCGGAGAAGTCGCGAGATCCTGGGTGACACTAGGCTACCGCAGCCTCCGGCGGCTGCGCAACCGTCACGCAATTGCGCCCGCAGCGTTTGGATTCATACAGAGCCTTATCGGACGCTTGTATGACCTGCTCCAGCGTCGCACCGTGTTCGGGGAAAGCCGCAACTCCGATGCTAACGGTCACCTGGGGTAACGGGCTCGCCGTGTTGGACGGCACCAGCATCGTCATGACCGCTTGGCGGATACGCTCCGCCACCAGAACGCAAGATTTCGCGCTCGTCTGGGGAAGTACCACGATAAATTCCTCCCCACCGTACCGGGCGACAACGTTTGACTCGCGAATCGACTCCGTGACCGTCATGGAAAAGTGACGGAGGATGCGATCTCCAACCTCGTGTCCATAAACATCATTAATGTCTTTGAAGTGGTCCAGGTCGAGCATGGCCACGCCCAGGGACTGCCCGCTGCGCTTGGCGATGGCAAACTGCTTTCGGGCGTACTCCTCCGCAAAACGCCGGTTATAGAGCCCGGTCAGCATGTCGAAGTTAGCTTGCTCCTGCATCCTGGCGAGCAGACGGATGTTGGAAAGCGCCGAGGCCGCGCCGCTCAGGTAACTCTCGAGCAAGCGCTGTCGTTCGGGGGTCCAAAGGTCCGGCGCCGCCTGCATGCGGACGGAGCCGATGATGATGCCACCGGCGATCAAGGGTCCACAAAAATAGCTTCCTTCCGAGGGCAGCGCGAACTTGGAGGGGCAGAGCGCCTGGACCCGCACGTCGTTCACTACGAAGGAACGCCCGGCGCGCACCGCTTTGCAAGTGTGCGGATCTTCGATCACCGGCCGGACTCCGAGCTCTTTGGGTAGCGGGGCAAGCATGGCCACCGCCTCCAGAAAATTCTCCGGATTGTGCAGTTTGAAGATGATGATTTGCGCCGGCTGGAAGCGTTCTTTAAGAGAATGCAGAACCAGGTCGTAGACTTCAGGTTCGGAGGTGCATTGGGTGACCGCCTCGGAAAACCGGTTTAAGGCGGCCATCTCCTCTCGTTCACGCCGTAGCGCGGCAGTCATGCGGGAAAAGCTGCGGGTGAGAATACCGAACTCGTTATCGACTATGGGGGGCAAAGTCGGCGCAAAATCGCCCCGGCCGACTTGCTCGGCAGCGCGGATGAGCTGTTGGATCGGCGCCACAATCAAGCGCGTCACCAACCCACGTAAGAAGATCAGGATGCCGGCCAGGAGGACGGCCAGGCAGAGGGCAGCGACCAGCATTTGACGCATCACGTCTTCCGCGCCTTGCATCTCGCTTATGCTCTGCCCCTCGTCCGCTCTCCGCAGCTTGTACGCCTCAAGTCGCACGGCGTTCAATTGTTGCTGGCCCGCAGCGAGGACCGCAGAAGCATTGTAATTCCCGCCGGCACGGGCATTTTCGATTGTGGGTTGAGCCCACGAGGCTCGGAACCCGTCGAATTCCATGCGAATTCGGGCAACCTGCTGCAGTTGCCCTGGATCACCCGCTTCCAAGTCGTCCAGCGCGTCGAGGTCCGCCAGGCCATCCGTCAGCGCCTTTTCGTAGAGGCCAAGCGAATTGCTTTGGTGTGCGACGATGTACCCCCGCACGTGCATCCACGCATCTTGCGCGTGCCGCACGAATGCGTCATTCCGCGTCATTCTCTCTCTGGCCCGCAATGCCAGCCGCTCGTTGCTCGTGACACTCCAGTATGAAAAGAAAGCGAGCCCCACCGCGCAGAGTAAGAGCAAGAGAGGCGGCAAGGTGACCAGATGAATCTGCTTGCCGATTTTCAGGTTGCGAATTGAGAAGGCCATAGAAGAAGCTCGAGCGGCCGAATTTCAGAATTCTGCACCATCGCAAAATAGCGCGATTTGCGCTGCTCGTCAAATCGAGCTGGCGCGACGTAGAGGCGACCAAACTTGTCGTGCAAGGACAGGGTTTGCCTGCCCAAGGTCACCCAAGGCGTGCGTCAACAACCTGGAAACACCACAACTTGAGGGCATTCGCGCGCTTTGCGGCAAACCACGAGCAGAGGGCATCCCAGGGAAAACAGTCTAGCCCGGTTAGCCTGGCCGGTTATTCTTGAAATTCACGAGCGCGCAAGCTATGCTGCGACTATGGGTGGAGTTGCTGAGACACAGTTCGCTGATGAGTTGAGGGAACGGCTGCGTCCGTTTTGCCAGAAGCACCACATCCGCAGGCTCGAGGTTTTTGGCTCGGCTGCGCGTGGCGAAATTGGTCCCTACAGTGATGTGGACCTCTTGGTGACGCTTGACGATTCCGTGCCGGTCTCCACCGCCGCCCTGCTCGAAATGGCAGGCGAGGCAGAGGAACTGGTGGGCGCTCCCGTGGATTTCGTCCTTCGTCCGTCTCTCGATAAATCGCCCAACCGCTTTGCGCGCGAGCATATCCTCTCTACCGCGGTCTGCATCTATGGAAGCTGACCAAGTCGGACGGCTTCGGGACATCCTTCAGGCAGCAACTACGCCAACGTCGACCTGAAGATCGTTTGGCAGGTCGGTGTCGTACACGTACCTGAAATCTGCGCCGTGCTGGAGGAGTTTTTCGCCCGCCAACAATTTGAGGGCACCCGCTGATAAGCCACTACTCGCTCGGTACCAGTGGCGTCCCAACCCCGAAGGGCCCCTAGCCCCTAGCGGTAGTTTACTGCGAACCCGCTAAAAGCGACGATATCTAGTTTCATTCTCATTGGGTTGCAATGAGGCCGATGTATTACCTACCTGGGGTACTACGCAAGCTGTTCCAAGCCTAAAGTA